>JADEYI010000127.1_pt1 | contig 144334 bp, 225 predicted proteins | sample 8542331 | NCBI WGS metagenome assembly JADEYI01 (sample SAMN16510988, study PRJNA670497) | mine drainage metagenome | isolation source: biofilm near Copperflume 1 | place: Germany: Marsberg coppermine Kilianstollen | collected 2018-02
CTATGACTTTATACAAAATCAATTTGACTCCCTGTGAGATATCCTTGTCCCCCCAGACTTTCAATCTTTTCAATTTATGATATGCCCCAGCTGCTCTGCTCAGCCTGCTAGCTACTTCTGGTTGCATTGACATATTTGCAGAGCAGATACTGCCTAAATATTTGAATTTATCCACTTCCTCAAGAGCATGGCCTCTAAGATGGAAAATCATTGGATCAATAATGGAGTCCTCTGGGAGTGTACTAGCAATGCTAGACAACCTCATGACTTGCGTCTTACGAACGCTGATCTCCATTCCCCAATTGCAAAATGTGTCATCAATTATTCTGAGAGCCTGCTGCAAGTCTTGCTCACTCTCAGCTACAAGGGCAATGTCATCGGCATACATGAATATCCAGCTCAAACTTGTTGCATCAGGCTTGTGGCACTCTCTGAGATTGCCATCAATTTTGTATGACCACTGCACACCTAAGTGGCTTATCAAAGGCTGAAAGGCTCTCACTACAGTATCGATATAAACGTTGAACAGCAATGGGGCATTCACATCTCCTTGCTTGAAGCCTGTGGCTACACTAAACCAATTCTCTGCTCTGCCTGAGTCTGACTGCATAGCACAACTTGTGCCCAGATGCAAGTCTTCAATCAGATCAACAATTTTTCCTGGTGCCCCTCTGCTTCTCAGAATCCTCCAGGCCAGCTGCCTGTTTGCAGAATCATATGCTTTACTGAGGTCTATAAAACATGTGAACACTGGTTTTTGTTTCCTTAGAGCCCGCTCGTACAATAATTTCAAGCAGAACAATGCATCATTGCACCCTCTTCCTGGCCTGAACCCACATTGCTCTTCAGAAAGGAGCTCCTCTGCCCACTTTGCCAGTCTGGATCGCAGAATAAGTGCATAAACCTTGCCAGCAATACTTAGCAGGCTGATGCCTCTGTAATTGTCTAGATCAGCAGGATTGCCTTTTTTCAAAATTGGCACAATCAAGGCCTTCTTCCAATCAGCGGGTGCTGAGCCAGACTCCCACACTTGAACAATAATATGATGGAGCCATTTTGCAACAGCCTTTCCTCCACATTTGATCATTTCTGGCAGGATGCGGCAAACTCCAGCAGATTTGTGATTTTTCAATTTATCAATGGCTGCCTCAACTTCGCCCAGATAAGGTGAAAGTGACAGGTCTTGTTTAGGCAACCCAGCTTGTACATCTACAGCCGCAGCTGCGGCATTGGCTGCGCTATCAAATTGGGCTGGTAAGCATGTAGCGGCTGGCAGATTTTCCCAGACAGAAGGGTGGACGGCTCTTTCACAGTTTAGCAGCGAGTGGAAGTAGTCGCGCCAGAGGTGCGCGCACTCAGCGGCGTCTGTAGCCGTTGAACCGTCGGGTCTTCTCACGCTCCCGCTGCCCAATGGTTTGGCTGTCTCCCGCTCCATGCGGATGTTGAGGCGCTGGTACGCAGAGTGTAATTTCCCCGCCTTGAAGTCCTGATTGAGCGCCACAGATATATCCCTCCAATAAATTTTTTTGTCCTGTCGGACAGACTTTCTACAAGCATTCACTGCGGTGCGGTACTTTTGCCATAGGTCACTCTGTTTCTTTTGGTGCCTCTGCTCTTGGTCTTTAACGAGGGCCATGACTGCTCCTTCTTTTTCTTTTTTTTTTCTGAGGGCTATTTGTGCTCCTTCTTTTCTGTACCGCAACCACAGGTGATATGCTGTTTTCTTGACCTCAACCAATTGCATGGACTTGGCAGACAGCCACTCTTTACTAGCATGCTGTTTATCACTAAGCAGAGCATCCCCACACTCATGTAAAGCTTGTTTCAAACTCTGCCAGGCAATTTCTGCTGGTGAACCAATCACATTCTGTGCTTGTTCAAATTTTGCATTCATGCGATTCTTAAATTCATCCCTGACAACCTCATCATGAAGAAGTTGGGCACTGTACCGGACAGGCTGGGGCTCCCGGGGGGTCCTTTTCAATTGCAACCGGCACATGCCCATCAGCAAATAATGGTCTGTCTCCAATTCTGCCCCCCGGAAGACCCTGCAATTCTGAACCTGTCCGGCATCCCCCCGTCGAGTCAAGATAAAATCAATTTGGTTTGTATGGAGGCCAGCGGGGCCACGCCAAGTTGCAAGGTGAATTCGTTTATGATCAAAGAAAGTATTCCGGAGCACAAGCTCATTTGACACACAGAAGTTGAGCAAGCGCTGGGTCATGTCATTGGATTTTAAATTGGTTCTGTGCAAAGCAAACTTGCCGAGACTACCTTGCCAACTTTGAGGGTCCTCAGCTCCCACTTGAGCATTGAAATCTCCCCCAATTAGCATCAGGTCCCTACCAGAGATCCTGTCCAGCGCATCCTGCAGTTCTGAGTAGAAAATAATTTTTTCGTTCTCTGGGTAATCGTTTGTGGGTGCATAGGCACAGATGACAGACAGTTTCCTCCCTCTCAATTGAAAATGTGCCATCATAACCCCCTCACTGATGGCCTCAATAGACAATAGACTGTGCGCTGCCAGTGGGCTTATAGCAATTCCAACCCCCTGTCTTCTCAGGCCATCATCTCGCCCTGAAAATGCAAGAGTCCAACCATCTACTGTCCTGATCCCATTCCCAGGCCATCGAACTTCTGTTAGGCAACAAATCTCAATTGAGTATTGTGTCAACCTCTGCACCAGCAACTCAGCCCTTGCAGGGGCTGAGCTGCTGTCATTCAACGTCTGTACGTTCCAAGTTGCAAATCTTATTCTTCTTCCTTGATCGACTAATTTTGAAGCTGGTGTTGCTCTTCTTAAAGGCGGTGGGCTCATTTAGTGACAGGGTGCCAGACCTGTGCACTTGAGTGATACACAAGTATGATCTACAGTGCTTTACGTGTTGGTTGGGAAGACCTCTACATCATCGATGAAGAGGTGGTGGCCGCGCCACCAGGTTCGCTTGCCTTCTCCACGTGCTTTCTTGTAGGTCTCCCACAGGCTGCTGCGGTACTTGCGCTCCGCCTCGTTGAGGTTTCTGTCGATGCCGATGGGGCGTTTGCCAGCAGCAGCTGCAGCCTGGTTGAAAGCCTTCAGATTCCTGGCCGATCGCAACACAGCCATCGCCTGCTTAGCATTGCGGATCTCAACAAGCAGCTTGCGCGGTCGGGCAGGGGAGGGGGCATCTCTGGATTGGCTCCCCAGGCGAGTCACTGACAGGATCTGCACTTCCTCAGGCACGTGCATCTCATCGACGAAGATGTCCTGGATTTGCTTCTTGACATCTTCTTCAGATTCCTCGCCAGCCTCTTCAATCCCAGAGATGACCACTGCAGCTGTGTTGCCACCCTCACCAGAGACGATGGTGGCCTGCTGTGCACTGAGTGCCTTTTGCAGTCCAATCACTGTCTGCTCCATCTGCGAGGTCTTGCTCTGGAGGTCCTCAATCACCTGGTGTGCGAATTCCAGGCTTTTGGTGAGCTCTAGCAGGTGTGCATCAGACTTGGCAGTGCTGGTCTTGACCTCTGTGAGAATAGCAGCCAGTTTCTCATCCAAATCAGTAGGAGTATTCAGGGACCGAATTCTGCCCTGTGCGATGCATTCGCCTGTGATCCATTTCTTGAGTTCAGGCTGGGCAGCCTTGAGGATTGCGCTTGGCGGGACACCAAAAGCGCGGGCCTTCAGCCACTGTTCGGCTGTGGCCTTCTCAAGAGAGTCCATTTCTGACAGAAAGTCACCATAGCTCGCCCAGTGCTTCGATCCCAGTTGCTCAGCGTCTTTTTTTGTGTTTTTGTGCGCCATCTGTATCGTCTTTCCAACCTCTGCGGACTGCTGGGTCGATAGTTTGCCCGATTACTCTTAAAAGTATATTGCTGAGAATGCAATAATGCTATCCCGGTGAGTCCCCGGACTTTGCAATGCCACGGGGCAAATCCACACTGATATTGAAGGTGCTCCAAATACGAATGTGTCCTCTGTGTCCTTCTATCACACACTGCCACCATCAAAAACAAAAATATACTCATCAAGATGTCATCTTACGGAGATTTCCTCAGCTGCAGCATGCTAGAGGCACTGTATTTGAAGACACGGTGTCTTCAGTGACTATCAATGGCACTCTTTACGCATCGATTCATTGGACTATTCATGGAGCTGATCAATATTCAAGGCCATCAATCTAATACTGTGTCACGCCAATTGGCCTCTACAATGTGCGATCAAAATTTTCTGTCACTATCTATTTCACTATCTACTCTACAGCTGGCTGGCATGTTGCACGTCCACATGATTATGAAAGCACCGCCACGTCACGTAGCACTGGCTTGGGCCTCTTGTAATTGCGTAGCAGTAGGGATGAGCACACCACGCTCACAGAGCTGAAGACCATCAGCGCTCCGGCCACCCATGGAGGAATCTGCAGCAAAAACAACTATCAACGAATATCAACGATTGCACCCCTCCCTGAGCCATTGCCAGACGGACTCAGATCTTGATTGATGAGCACAGCAAGGTGCCTGCAGGTCAGGGATGCGGAGAGAAGAAAGGAGGCATGCCTGCATGTGGGTGCAGGGGTAGAACACCCCGGCGGCAAAGGGGATCATGACGACGTTGTACCCCATGGCCCAGAAGTAGTTTACTCGGATGCGGTTGAAGGTCTTGCGCGACAGGTCGATGGCCACCAGCACGTCCTCCAGGTCATCGCGCATCAGCACATAGTCTGCCGCCTCTATCGCGATGTCCGTGCCCGAGCCCACCGCGATGCCGACATCCGCTGCGGCCAGCGCAGGCGAATCGTTCACGCCATCGCCCACCATCGCCACCACCTTCTTGCTGCCCTGCAGTTGCTGCAGCACACCGGAGGACCCACTTCAGCCAAAGCCAAAGTCAACTTGCAGCAGACAATTGCAGGAATGGACAAGGCAGCCAGCAAGTACTAATTCTATCTGCAGGGGAAATCAATGTGCCCAAAGATGTTATTTGTTGCCTGAAAAAGTTGAAAAGTAAAGGCTTCAACTCTCCCAAAATGTACACCTTGTGGTCACTACTGCTGTAAGTGAGTTGGAGTGTAAGAGTGGGGCAGTGCGATGTTGTGTCAGGCATGGCGGGAGGGAACGCGCACGCACCCGGATCTTGTCGACCTTGGCGCCGGGCAGGCACTCGGCGCACACGTTGATGATGGCGAGCTGCTCGGCGATTGCGCGCGCCGTGCGCCAGTTGTCGCCCGTCACCAGGTGCACCGCCAGCCCGCGCCGCGCCAGAGCCGCCACCACACCGCGCGCCTCCGGCTTGAGCGGATCCGTCACCGCCAGCACTGCGACTATAGATCCCGCCAGCGCCACCATCACGCACGTGCAGCACTTTGCCTGCCGCCCAACAATGCACATCAGAGCCGCATGCTTTCTGTGGCGCCGGTGTGATTAAACTGAGACTTTATGTGGGCTGAACTCAAAGTGCCATACAAGATGGCCCCTTGCCCGGTTGTGCATGAGTGCTTGCTGCCTTAGGGCTGTTGAATACACCACTCGTGGGGCGACTCGCTTTCTTGGGCCACGCACATGTGAGACAGCAGTCAAACCAGAAGTAGCCAGTAATGAACCCCACAGCAGCAACAAGACAGAGTTCAGGGCAAGTGCAGACCAGCTACAGGTCGATAGCTCTGACATGCAGGGAAGGAAAAAGCAGAAGGGAGAGATGGGCAGGCTTGGCTGGTTCTTTGAAGGCACACCTCCATGTCGCGCATGTAGTCATCAACGGCTTTGCTGATAGGGATTCCCTCGTCGGCCATCATCTGCTTGTTGCCCAGGATGACCTTGACATCCCTCGGGCCCTCCTTGCCCTTGATGGGAGACCGAGAGATCTCAGGCCCCACTGCCACCCACCCCAACACGCCCTTGCCTGCAGGCCACGCAAGATAACTCTGAAAATGTGCTGGTACCCGGAAATTTTTTCAAGGACCACAAGCTTGAATTGGACCCTGCAGAAGGTCACAGAGAAGCATGCCAGAGTATGGAGATGTAAAGGCCGCTGAACTCACCAGCAACAGAGAGGACGTCCTTTGCAGGTCGCACCCAGTCGAGTCTGCGGGCAGCGGGTGCCCCCTTCGTGCCTGCAGTGACCTTCGCTCCGCCTCCTGACATCACATGCCCCATCAATACTCAAGCAGAGGTGTCAGCAAAAATGTTGCATCACTACTTTTATATTGGACACCTCTAATAGAAGATGGACAAAAAATCCCACCGACTCGCTGCTGCCCAAAGCCCAAGCCTTCTGCTGCAAAGTTGATGACTGCTGATGCCAGAGGGTGCTCGCTCTGCACTTCCAGTGCAGCAGCCAGATGCATGACCTCCTTGAGCGACGCCTGCACACAGGATAACCTCAGATATTGAATTGAAAACCAACACAATAGAGTGACTTCAAGTCACAGACTAATCGGTGTCCTTCCACACCTGAGTGTCAAAGAGGCGGACGTCTGTCACGACCGGCTTGCCGCGCGTGAGCGTGCCTGTCTTGTCAAACACAATGGTACGGATGCGATGGGCCCTCTCCAAGGCATCCGCTCCCTGCACAGGTAAACATCAAATAAGCACAGAAAGTGACTGATAACTACCTTTGAACTCTGCAGCCCTCACATACTGCAAGATATGCGAGCACCACAACAGCGCAGGGCTGTCACCTTGATGAGGATGCCATGGGAAGCTGCCACGCCGGTGCCAACCATGACAGCTGTGGGTGTGGCCAGGCCCAGCGCGCAAGGGCAGGCTATGACCAGCACAGCAATCCCAAACAGCAGCGCAAACAAAAAGTGGTTGTGGCCTGCCGGCAGCCACTCCTGTGGGAACCACCCATGCTTCCCAGCCACATACCTGCAGAAACCCATTCTTTCAAATCCCACATGCAAAATCACCACCACCAGAGCTAGAGGGTAATGTGCAGGATCTCACATGTTTGGCAGTGTCTTTCAGAACTAGAAGCGCACCAACAAAAGCAAGTGATCATGGCCACGGTGACAACGATGGGCACAAAGATGGACGAGACATAGTCGGCGAAGGCTTGGATGGGCGCCTTGCTCATCTGGGCCGCCTCCACCAGCTGCACAATCTGCGCCAGAGCCGTGTCCTTCCCCACCCGTGTCGCCCTCACCTGCACATCAAAAATATATATCTCCCTGCACAGTTGCAGGTCCTACTCTGATGCAATGCACAGGCTGCAGGACGTATGGAAGGCACGGAAGGAGGGTAGGAGAGCGTCAAACCTGCAGTGCCCCTCCCATGTTCATGGTGCCCCCGATCACAGCGTCTCCCTCAACCTTGAGCACCGGCTCCGCCTCCCCGGTCAGCATGCTCTCATCGGCGTGCGACTTGCCGCTCAGCACCAGCCCATCCACCGGCATGCGGGCGCCAGGCAAAACCTGTAGAACCCAAGCCACCCTTACACTCTCTGACTCATTTATTAGGACATATATCTCTCAGTACACCCAGGACAACAGCTGCCAGTGCTGCTCGGACAAGAGTAGCAACTCGAGAAGCATTGGCAGGTAAGGATTGACCATAGAAAGCCGACTACGCTTGCCGTGGAGGGCAGCTAGAAGTTGCCCAATTTCCCCAAGCCCAAAGTACCAAGTCTCACCTTGAGCCTGTCTCCGCGGTGGATGAGCGCAGTGGGCACCTCTCTCTCGGCCTCCACCTTGCCGTCTTCACCGCCCTCCAGCAGCACAGCCGTGGGGGGAGTCAGATTCAGCAGCGCGCCGATGGCCTCAGACGTCTTCCCCTTAGCGCTGGCCTCCAGGTACTTGCCCAGCAGAATGAAGGTGATGAGCATGGCGGAGGTCTCAAAGAAGTCCGTGGGGCGGTACATGCCGGTCTTGTGGTGGTTCATGAAGTGGTGGTGCAGAATGGAGATCATGGAGTAGAGGTAAGAGGCGTTAGTGCCCAGAGACACCAGCACATCCATGTTTGCCCTGCAAGAGAACACCATTTCTTTTGTTAATACTCTTGTTGAAGCCATCAGGTGCACTGCAAGGTCATCAGGCATGCATGCGTGCTGAGATGGTGGAGTGGTGGACAGATGGGCGGCTCCGCACCTGCCATTGCGGAGGGCGCGCCAAGCGTTGATGTGGAAGCGCCAGCCGATGACAAATTGCACCGGGGTGGCGCAGAGACATTTGATGATCTGGTCCAACGGGAAGTCAAAAATTTGCGCCTCCAGCAGCGGCCGCATAGCAGGGATCATGGGGAACACCATGGCCACCAGGAACACTGGGATTGTGAGGCAGGCGCTGACAAAGAACAGGTCTCGCAGCTGTTGTAGCTCTGGTTTTTGATCGCCGTTTGCTGGCCTGCAACCGTCAAAGAATGCAATGGTGTCAGATGTCCTAATTGTTCTGCATCTCAACCCTGTGAGGAGAATTGAATTGACAGTCAAATTGTAATGAGCAAGTTGATGTACCTGTCACCGCGCAGGAGGTGTGCCTCAAAGCCTGCTTCCTGGACAGCCTGTATTATGTGTCTGGGTCCAGTCACATCAGGGTTGTACTGCACCTCTGCCTTGCCCGCCAGCAGGTTCACGGCAGCCCTCTGCATCGCAAAAATTTGGTGAATGAGTTCTCATTAAAATTCAGGTAAGATCTGGCTGTGTCAGCATGGCAACTGGTTTCCCATGCCTGCAGCAGTAAGCATGATGAGTATCCGGAAAATAGACCTGTACGCCCTGGTGATTGCGAAGGGCAAGCTCGACTGCGGATGAGCAGGAGCTGCAGGTCATGCCGCTCACTCGCAGGATTGCAGAGTCGGAGTCGGGGACAGCACCCCTACCCACCACCCGGGCCTCAAACCCAGCCTCCTCAATTAGGGCAATTAGCTCAGCCTGCAATGAGGTATACATTTTAGAATCAGACATTGAAATGCCAAAGTGAGAATAAACTTGCAAATTAGTCAGAATGACCAGTCGGTGGACCCACCTCATCTACCACCTGTGGGTCATGCGTGACCTCTGCCATTTTGAGGGTGAGAGACACCAGTGCCTTCTGCACACCCTTCTTCTCCCCCAGAGCCGTTTCCACAGCTGTAGAGCAGGCAGAGCAATGCATGCCAAGCACCTCGATCCTCGTGACCTGCTCAGGATGCAGCACTCATGAGCAACCTGCTCAAAGCTAAGCAACACGAAATTGACGTTAGCCTCCTGGTGTTCAGCACCCGCCCACCTCATGTCTGGTCCTCTCCTCATGTTTCTGCAGCAACTCCGCCATGAAACCAGCGTCCTGGATCACTTTCAAGATTTCACTGATGGTTATATCCCCGTCATCAAAGACCACCTGCACAGGACGTGACACGAAAAGACTCAGGGACACTTGCCCTCATATTCACACTTGTGAGATTTTGTCGAGGCCGAGTTGAGCTATTCTCTGAAAGATCCTATTCTGATGGACCACCTCAGCAGTCTCCTTCAGCAGGGCCACACTCGCTGACAGCACTCCATGCTGTGATGAGAGGGCGCGCTCAACAGCTGAAGAGCAGGAGGAGCAGTGCATCCCCTTGACGGACACCTGCGCATGATGGCAGGGTCTGCCTAAGCCATCCAGTACCAAGAAGGATTCTATCTGGCTGCCACCTTGGACTGCCAAACGTGCCCTTCCAGAAGCAGATGTGCATGTGGTGGCGTATGTCACCAAATTTATGTGTTAGCATACAATATCTTCACTTACCAAGGCCTTTGCATTGTGTCCAGGGCCTGGAAGCTGCTCAGCATTGCTGGATGACACAAGAGACTGAAGCTCTGCCTCTGCGACAGGCGCTTCCGTAGTGCGCCACCAACTCATCTAGATGTCAGCAACTAATGATCGGAAGTCTGATCTAAAGCTTGCATTGTTTCGCTCTGCCGTTCACGCATCACACCTGGTACGGAAGCCAAACAAGGACAAGCTTTGTCGAGCCACAGTCCTAAAGTATCATCACCAGCAATTAGCAGTCTCACGAAAGCCTTGCTATGTACAGGATGTACTGCTTAGTAGAGCAGAGCGCCTTTGTCACGCTCGAAATGTTCTCGTGACGAGAGAGTCCTCCGGGAGGACAACTCCGCAAGACAGGAAGCTGAGCTGGTGCTGCACCAGTGGTGCACCATTTTCAGGAATGAAAGCAATCGAGTCTAGAAAAGTCAAAATTCAGCTGGCTCTTCCAAATATTTCTTAATCGTCCGTCGAAGGCATTTGACCCTCAGACTGATCGCGCCTAGATGCCTGGGGTTGTCCTTCTTCTTCTTGAAACTACCCCACTTTCTGGCACCTTCTAGATCCTGCAGCACATCGATCAGCACCGGTGGTATCTGCAGGAGACACTATCAGATTGACCTGTAGTTTGATCAAGAGTGTACAGTACACAATCTGCGGAAAGAGTGACAAATAGGTATGGTGGACCAAGACTTCAAGGGAGTTTCTGAAAAATTTAGTGTCTCCTTGTTATCCGATGAGGGGCATGGATCAGAGCGTGTGGTATGTGAGATCGGCCTCGATGGCCTGCTCATCCTGTCATCTGACGGGCAGAGGGTCCAGAGGAAGTATCCCCTGAAGCACATTAGTCGCTGGGCACTGCGTGGGAACAGCCTTGTCCTCTACACGAAGACGCCAGTGGATGTGGAAGAACGCACGGTGACTCTGCAGTCTGACGATAGAACGATACGTTCAGCGCTGGACACGCTCACCAGCTGCTGCATGCAGTAAGTCCTTTTGGTTCTACAAAGAGTTGGCTATTGCAAGTTCAGATTCTTCCTCGACAAATTTGTTGTTGTTGTGCTCACTTTTCGAAGCATCTTATCGTAGCTTTCGTTAAGGCTTATTTTGATTGGTCTGTGCAGGATGGTGGAGTTGCTGCAGGGGTCTGGGGAGAACAGCCAGACCACAAATTCACTCACCTCCCTCATCAACGGAGGCACATCTAAGAAGGTACAGTCCAACTTGCTCATGCAATGCTCAGCACCATCAGACATAGTGCGCGAGTCTGCAATTACCCTCAGCCATGGGTCTGAGCACCACACAATGCTAGGGTCCACCCGGATGGCCCTGCATGGCTGTGCAGGCCTTCTTCATCTGACATGCTTCTGATACAGCCACTTGTATGCCTGCAGCTTCCCTCGGCGGAGGACGTTGAGTTCTGGAGCAACCCAGAGAAGGCAGGCTGGCTCCAGTCCCAGGGCGAGCACATCAAGACCTGGCGCCGCCGCTGGTTTGTGCTGAAGCAGGGCTACCTGTTCCGCTTTGCCGGCCCGGACGTGACCTCCTCCTCCAAGGCGCGCGGCCTGGTGGACCTGTCAAAGGTGACTGATGTCAGCGCGGCGCGCGACGCCACCGGCCGCAACAACTCGCTGATGCTGTCCACGCCCACCGGCCGCGTCCTGTATGTCGCCGACAGCGAGACCGAGCAGGTCGAGTGGCTGTCTGCCCTCGAAGGCTCCGTCGCCAAGATTGTCAGACAGGTGCCGCACAATACCTCCTCACATTATGTCGTTTTTCTCGTGACGCTGGATGTATGACATTCTTTGCATAGTTGGTGACCTCCAGGCGATGTGTTCTCAGGGCATTTTAAGCAAGCATTGGACTCGCAGTCCAGATGTGGCAAATGTCTGAATATTGGCACTGTACACGCAGGTCGCCGGGGTTGAGGACGAGCCAGCACAGCCGGCTGAGCGGCCGGTGTCTGTGCAGAACAAGTGGACGCAGCAGCTGGAGCAGAACTATGCAGCGGTGGGGGGGCCCAGCAGCGGCAGTGGCCGCAGCTCCTCAGCGCGTGACCCCAACGCCATGGTCAAGATTGTCGGGTACAACCAGGAGCCCACCGCGCCGCACAACCGCCCATCGGCCTCCTACGATGCTCCCGACTACAACACGGGCAACAGCTTCGGCTATGACAACATTGCAGGTACCTTTTATCCCACGTGGACATTGAAGGAGACAGAGGTTGCAGCACTAATGGCGAACACCTGCAGTATGCAGATCTGACAGAGGAAGAAGCTTGCCTTCCTCAATTGCGGACATGTGATTCTTCCTATGCATCGAAGGTATTGTCAGATATCCCACAAATATCCGTGCCGCAGGCATCGCAGGCATTCGCACGAGCGGCTCTGCAGCGCCAAAGCCCAGCTCCAGCTCATCCTTCTCAGACTCCTTTGTCAAGGTGGACTATCCATCTTACCCCGTGCTAGCCGCCACCGCCTCCCACCAAACTCCCACCGCCCAGCCGTCCTACGCTGATCCGGCAGCCGTCGCCGGCAACAGTGGCAGCGGCTATGGCCAGTACTCTGCGCCGCAGCAGCAGCAGTCATACTCCGGCTACCAGGCTCACGGGCAGCAGGACAGCTATGGCAATCACCAGCAGCAGCCGTACAGCAGCCCCAGCACATACTCCTACCAGCCGCAGGCAGCGCAGGCTCACAGCTATGCACAGCCCGCCCCCGCCCAGCCCTCCTGGCAGGAGCTGCACGCCGACAACGGCCGGCCGTACTACTACAATGCGTCCACTGGGGTCACACAGTGGGAGCAGCCTGCAGGCTTTGTGTGACAGGGCCTGGTTGTGCCTCTCTGTGTTGGTGGCGGTTGCTCTCACTCTGAGCATTAAGTGTGCCACAGTGGCTTATACCATGTGGGCAAGGCCAGAACGGATGTGTTTGCAGATAGTTTAAGGAGGGACTGGTGTCAGGGCAGGCTGAGCAGATGGGAGCCTGCCGCTGCGTCGTGCATGTGCATTAAGCATATTGCAAAGCAAGTGTTGACATCCATTTGCCTGTGATTGTTGGAACTTTTTCAAACATAGCTGTACAGTTGCCCAGGTCTTCTGTTTCACTGCCAATGGCTTTGAGGAAGATAAAGGATTTCTCTGAGACTGGTGAGCAGCACTGGAAGTTTCATGGTGCTTCTGTGTGCAAATAACTTTCCTGCAATATTTACCTGTTGCAGAGGTGTGTCACCCGGTCAACGGCTGACGGTCAAGGCCTCCCGCGTCCAGGTCATTGGACTTCTACACCCGCGTCATTGGCATGCGGTGAGTAAAGGTTGCCTTTGCTTTGATCGAGCTAGGCATGAACAGCTGCTCTCAAGAAGGATGCCAGTGCAAATTTTGCTGCTCACAGGTGGTTCCTTGGTGCATGCATTAGCAAGGAACTCAAAGTCCGACTGAGTCAGTACACTGTAGGCATAGGCAATTCTAGCCTGAAACTTTCATTATGGATGATCTTGATCGCGGTGGCACCATCAATGGATTGCATGCGCTTCAGCAAGCCTGAGGGTTATTAAGTTGATGAAAACAATGACAGCTCTCAGCACTTGGAGTGCACCAGATCATGAAAGTCAAGTGACTCCCCTATTTGATGAGCCGACATGTCGCCGAAGCGGGCCGGCCAGGCGCCCGGGCCCTATCGCGATATATCACGATTGTGTGCACTACTGGTCCTTGAACATTGCATGAAATGCCTTTGCAGGGACGTGGTTGGACTTCGTTCACTGCTGTGACTCCAAGCATCAACACACACATGCCTTCCAAAGTCCAGATCACCATTTACTACAGCATGCACGAATCATTACTACCCGCAAGGCTGCTGACGCAGAAAAAGCGAAGGGAACGTTGCACACCAGCCGGCACTTTTTCGTTGAGGGAGATTTTTACTGGGTTGCTTTATGTGTGAGCTTTACAGATATCAGTCTTCACCAAGCCGTGTCGAGGTCAAAGGCGCCGCTTTGCTATCCACAGCGCTCACGCGAGTTGTCCTGGTGCACCTCCGCTGGGCACACGGTGCCGATCCGCGCTTGAGATACGCCGCAGCTGCTGTGAACGCGTGAGGCGCTTTCCAGAGATTCCTGATCTGTCGAGCGGCCTAGCTCGGCTCCTCGGCCGGCAAACGATGTGCGCGGTGGCGTCTGCAGGTATTGGGAATATTGCTTGGCTGCTGATGTCAGTGTCTGGCTTGGCCCGTTGGCAAAGTGAGCGTCGTTCTCACAGCTACAGCGATGATCCATCTCTGAGAGCCTATGTTAATATTCGGTGATGCACATCTCTGACGTTGTTTGAGATGCACGGCAAGGCGAATTTAAAGCTGGAAGTATCTGTTTTTCAGCCAGGGCAAGCCTGCTACTCCCTGCATGGATCTGCTGCGCACATGCATGAACTGCTTGTTGTTGCCTAATACTGTTTTAAGGGACCTAATTATGCGCCACCAGCATGTATGCTCACCTGTGTCGCTTCTTTTCAGGTTTTGTCTGAAACCCTGAGAAATGAAGAGCCTCTATAACAAATGGACCAAGTCGCGGAGCAAAGGGGAGAAGCACCATGGAACACCGCCAGTATCAGGGCAGCCTGGCAGCAGGGGTGGCAGCATCGGCAGCAGAGGACCCGCTGGGGAGGCAGCGAACGCAGCTGAACCCAGCACACAGCCTCGCAGCAGCAGAGACTCCATCGATGTCAGACCCAAAGACGGCGGTGGAAAGGTGCATGATCATGACGAGATATTGCACTGACGCTGCATCGTCTTGGCCATTCTCCTGTGATGAAATTCACCTAGTATGTCGATAAAATTTTCACCCTGGGGGTTCTGTACTGAGGATTCTGCTGGCGCAGATGTCGGATGACAGTGCTTACAGCCACAGCGGCACGCCTGCTGGCGGCAACACAGCCAAGCACCAGTCTTACTGGTCCAAGAGAGATGCGGCGTCTCTCTGTTGCTCCAACGTGTCATCATCCATTGAGGGCAAGCCTTCGATGGATTCCGTCCTGCGGCCTAAGTTTAAGGAGGGTGAGGCAACTGATCCCCTTCACGGTCATCACAATCCTTTCCTGTATTGTGTTCTATTCTAAGACATGCAACAGAACATTACCATTGATGCTTTACATTGTGTGGACATGGCAGGAGGCAATGGGAAGGAAACCGACCCCACCAAGTCCTTGGCGCAGATGGTGCAAGAGAGGCTGACATTCAACCTGGAAGACAATGAGGGCACCAGGGAGGGCGAGGAATGGCGCGACAGGCTGCAGCCACTAGGTGAGATGCCAGCAATAATGACGAAGCACACCAGAAATATCAATTAGGGCTAGGCAGTCCAGGTTGATCCGAGAGGGATGCATTCATGTGAATGCTGTGATCATTCTGGGGGCACATGAGGCATTCTTGGCGTCAAAGTACAGGAGCACTGAAATTGTTCTGTGCAGGTGTGGGCCCCAGCAGCGCAAGGCCGAGCACTGACCAGAGGCGCGCAAGTGGTGAGAGTGCGCGCTCCGCCGGAGGGGAGAGTGGCAGCACGCGCTCGCGGCGGTCCTCTTTCGCGCTTGAGCGCGCATCATTCGACGCAAACCGCTCCTCCCTGGAAGCCTTTGGGCTGCGCAACGGCCACCGCCCCTCTGGCGAACTGGCGGAGGTCTGCCCTGTGCTGTCATGAGCCTCTTGGCCTTAGGATTTACTGATCAAGCTCTTAACAGGTCGCCTCTGCATGGCAAGCTACTTTGATCGGGGACGGTGGCAGCGAAGAAGATTGGTAGGCGTATTTTCAGGCAATGGTGTGTGGATATGCAGGGGCTGCCAAAGCAAGACACTGCGCAAGCCGTCGCAGCACTGTGTGAGCGTGCGGGTTTGCCTAACTCCCTGAAGGATCGCTATGTGGCACTGGGCGTGGTGCCCCCGGACACCCCGCTGCCCATGAACATGCTCACGCGGCTGTGGGGCCTCGAGCAGGAGAGCGACGCAGAGGCCACCGCCAACCTGTTTGAGACCAAGGTGGGTTGCTGCTTTTTTCGCGCCATTTTTTTGGCACAACTCCTGCAGAGGAACAGATTTGGGCGACCCTACAAGCTTGCTTGTACTATTTCAATTAGCATTACTGATCCTGGGTTGTGCAGGGTGTGATGCGCGTGGCCTGCCTGTTTGATGGCACAGCCTGGGGCCTTGTGATGCCGGACCACCTGTTTGCTCTGAGCACCGTCAGCGTCATGGGCAATGAGAAGATTCATGCCACTCTGCTGGACGCTTATCTGGAGAACCACTCCTCCTTCTCCGCCATTCCAGACGACGGCTACATCATGCAGGTGGGCATCCCTCTGTGTTTGCCTTCCATTTGCTGTCATGTTTGGATGCTCTCACTCTCCTTTGAAGGGTGTCGTGACCAATGTTCAGGTAAAGATTGAGCGCGCATTGTCTTATGATGTGTTGCGTGTGCTTGGCAGAATGTGGGGCACCACCTGGTGGGAGCTGGGCGGCTGGAGGAGCTGAAGCAGCTGCTGGCGAGCCCTGGATGGCTGGAGCGCAAGCTGCACTCCTATGGCACAGCCTCTGCTGTGGCAGACTTCAGGAGGTGCCACTCCTCTCGCATCTGACGTTGGTGTCTCCTGGAAACTGAGAGTTTCTTGCCAGGCATAGTAGGGCAAGCGCAATTGGCCCCACATCCTTTGTGCCTATTGACTTGCTGTGCTGCGCAGGTACTTGATGGTGTCTGGTGACGAGGAGGTGAAGCTGCTGCTGGAGGCTTTCCAGATGAGCGTCAGCGCGTGCCTGAGCCAGCCGTCTACGCCCGTCCTGCGCGCGCAGATGCTCGGCCGCCTCATGTCCGTCCCCCAGTCCAGCCTCCTCAAGGTGCCCTTCTCTCACTTCGGCATTTCAGGGAAATCCTGCCACACATTATTTCCGGATCAACCCCATGTCATCACGTTGCTAGAAGTCTCCATGGCCTGGAGCTTGTGATCAATTTAGAATTTCATTGCAAGGCCTGGAGCTGTGAATGGGGAAACTGAAGAGTGTGGGCTGGTCGCAGGAGTGGCTTGCGAGGGAGGACGGAGGCGTGGAGGAGGCAGGGCGCCACGCGGCGGCCGCAACACCGTGCATGTTCACGCGCACGCCAAGCCTGGAGCAGGCAGGTGGCCTGCAGCGCATGACCCTGCGCGGCCACACCGGCGGCATCTCCAAGGTCCTGCTCACCCCCGGCGGCATCGACGTCATCACAGGTACACCCTCTCCCTCTAGAATGCTCCTCCCAGATCACACTCGCGAAGCTAGATGGTTCCCTCACATGCGGACTGACAGCTCAGGACTGCATGCAATGCGTAGCACGCCCTGCTCCCGGTTGTGTTGTGGAGTTCACCAAGCGGAGATGTGGTGTTGCAGTGTCGGCGGACAACACGGCGCGGGTGTGGGACATGGAAATTGGGGACTGCGTGCTGCTTCTGGGCGGCCACATGGGCCCCATCACCAATGTGGCGGCGGCTGCAGACGGCAGCCTGCTTATCACCACGTCCAGCGACGGCAGCGCCCGAGTTTGGGAGCTCGAGAAGGGCGAGTGCCTCGCCGTGCTTCTCGGCCACACCGCTGCGGTGAGCCTCCTCTTTTTGCGTGCTTGTCTTGTAAGTCAGCTCCTCCCCCTAGTGGAAACCAAATCAATCAATTGCACTCTTAGCACGCTTGGCCAGGGTAATTGCTCATCACAGTGGTCAGCTCTAGAGATAAAATTGCAACTTGAGGGAGTGGTCACTCAGCCTGTCTCATGTTGCTTCTCAGGTGAATGCGGCAGCAATAGATGCAGAGGGCCGGCTGGCGGTGACGGCGAGCGCGGATGGCACGGGCCGCGTGTGGGATCTGGCAAGCGGCCGCTGCATGCACGTGCTGGCGGGCCACGAGCGCGCCAGCTCAGGCGTGTGGGCCATCGCGCTGACGCCCGACGCGCGCCGCGCCGTGACGGCCGGCGAGGATTTCACCGCCCGCGTCTGGGACACGCTCACCGGGCGCTGCCTTGCCGTACTGCAGGGTCACTCCGGCTGGGTTGTCGATGTTGCCATCACTGCAGACGGCGCCCATGCCATCACTGCCTCCCATGACGGCACCGCCCGGTGCTGCCCTATTTCCATGTCGTGACACTGAGAAATACTTCAGATTCTTCTGCATGTTGTATGGATTGCGCGCAGAGTAATCCGCCCCCTGACAAGTATTTTCCTTCGCCTGTGATGGGTACTTCACTGGGTGTGCAAAGTGGTTTGCTGATGGCGGTGTGATGTGTGCAGGGTTTGGGACTTGGCGCGCGGCACATGCGAGCGGGTGATGGCAGGCCACGCGGGGCGGCTGAATGCGGTGAAGCTGGGCGCGGGGGGCACTATGGCCCTGACTGTGTCCGATGACTACACCGCCCGCGTCTGGGACCTGCCCTCTGGCCGCTGCGTGCACGTCCTGAAGGGTGCGTGCAATAGCGCTCGATCTCATGCAGGCTACCGTTTGCCATGCACGCTCGCACTTCCAGCATGATTTTAGCTTGGGCAAGGGGACAGGTGGAGTCTTTTGTAATGGTGGGACCGTGAGATTTGACAATCCTTACTAAAGGGGTTGTCGTTTGGGCAGGCCACGGGGGCTGGTTAACGGACGGAGCGATCTCCTTGAGCGGCGGGCAGGCAGTGACCAGCTCTGGCGACGAGCTTGCTGTTGTCTGGGACCTGCACCAGGGCAGCTGCCTGAACGTTCTGGAGGGGCACTCCGGGGAAGTCCGCTCTGTTGTCCTGACTCGTCGCGGCAGGTGTGCACCACCGTCCCCATAATCATATTTTGGATGGCATTGGCTCTTGTGTCATGCAAGCAGCAGTATGCTTTCTCTTTCGTGCTTTCTCAAGACCCACGTGCGTTCTCAGCAGACCAGCTGTCTGCGTGCAGATTCGCAGTGACCGGGTCAGCGGATGGCACAGCGCGCGTGTGGGACTTGCATGCGACTGCAGGCCATATGCAGCGCGCCCACAATGGCCGCGTCACCGGCCTTGCAACTCACGGCTCCTGCGCCGTCTCACATGGTGCACACTCTTCACCACAATTTTTCCCAACCTTCTGAGTAACGCTGTCACCAACATCAAATATTACTGTACGTGCAATGTGCCCATATTGAGGGTTATTGGTCTATGGTTGCAGGCAGCGACGGGGCTATAGTGTGGGATGCCAGCAACGGCAGCTGTCAGGTGTTCATGCAGGCGCACGACGCCGGCATTCGCTGGGCCGACATGGCAGCCGAGGGCAGCCTGCTGCTGACTGCGTCCGCGGACGGCGAGATCAAAAAGTGGAGCCTTGACACTGCGACCTGTCTGGGCACTCTGCCAGGTCTGCTTCACTCTTTTTGAGCTTGTCGCATGAATACGTTGGACGTTGGTGGTCGTGCAGGTGTTTGTTTGTGCCCCCGTGCTGTGTGGGTGCTGTGTGGGGATCAGAAGGATAAACTGTTGCGTTGCTGCTGCACAGGCCACCCAGGCAGCCGGGTCAAGTCGTTTGCAGTGTCTGGAAATGGGAAAGTGGCGGTCACGGTCCTATTTGACAGCAGCATCTCGGTGTGGGATCTTGAGGAATTGAAGGTGGGTCACTGGGCATCATCAGATCTGTGCTGCTCCAGCTTGCGCTGCTCTTCCTTTTTTTGAAGTGTTCCTTTCTGACTTTGCACTCTTTGCAATTGCTCACAGGGATCCGTGCCGCAGGCGTGACTCCTTTCGTGACGTGCCTAATTGTATCGTTCTTGTATTTGCCAGGTGAAATTTGCGCTGCAAAAGCGTGGAGAGCGGGACGCATCACGGGTGCACAGCGGCGGTGTCAATGCGGCCCTGGTGACAGCTGACGGCGCTATGGCTGTGACCCTGTCCAAGGACTGCACCGCCCGCGTGTGGGACCTGCGCTCAGGCAGCTGCATGCATGTGCTCGTGGGTGAGTCAGCGCATACGGTGTCTGCCATGCCCTTGTACACTTTTTTTGAAATTGCGGCATCTTGTTTTCATCTTGGCATGGGTGCATCATGTCTACTGCGCTGTTGACTGAGGCTGGGCCTGTGTGTTGTGTAGGACACACGGATGGATTAGAGACTGCATCTTTGAGCGCTGATGGGCGCACACTGCTGACAGCCGCCTATGACAGGAGCGCGCGAGTGTGGGACCTGAGGTCTGGGAAGTGCATAGCCATCCTTGCTCCAGGAGCCCAGGTGCTGCGCGATATCTTGCTTTATTAAAATAAATTGTGTAGCTGCACCTGTCCATCCTCGCATCGTGATCTCTTGCAGAAACTCCGAAGTTCCAATGCATGAAGGTGAGGGTGCTGCGATCACAGGTTGTGCGGTGCGCGGTGTCCCCCATGGGAGACAAGGCAGTGACAGCGACAGAGGACCATCGGCTGCAGACGTGGGAGCTGCCCTCCGGCCAACAACTGCATGACGTGGCGGTAAGCTTGGATTGGACACAGGGCATGTTGTGCACTTCTCGCCCATTAAAAGCCCTCAGCAATCAGAATACCGATGGTGCACGAATACCGATGGTGCACGTAAGGGAGGCACATGATTTTGATTTGTGCTTATTGCAGGGGCACACGGATGACATCACGTGCGTCACGTTCTCCCCGGACTCCACACTGCTAGCCACCACCTCGCGTGACTGCAGCCTCAGAGTCTGGCAAGTTGACTCAGGTGAGTGCATGCAAGCGTTTACCTTCTTGCAGTGTGAAAATCAGCTCTAGGGCAGCAGCCATCAATGCATGCCGGCAAAGAACAGGACATGCAGCAGAGAAAGAGCGTGTGCAGACCAGGGGAAGTGTGGCGTAATTGCTGCAAGATGGTGGTGACTCACGCTGCGTGTGCAGGTCTTTTACCAGGAAGGAGTTGGTTAGGCAAGAGACTGGCGGATGTTGTGCTGACATTGCTGGTTTCTTCCGTGCAGGCTCTGTGGACGGCCTGTTCATGGCAGACACTGGGCTCACCTGCTGCAGCTTTGCCGGCACACCTGCGCCCGACACTCTGGTGGTGGGCAGCGAGAGCGGGGTTGTGCATTTCCTGGAGCTGCCTATGTAGGCCCCTCTGCTCGCCGTCAGCTCCTCAGAGACAGACGAGCAAACATAAAAAATCGGCCTTCCAAAGACGTATGCATGTTTCCTGGTGGATAGAGATGCTCTGCATAAATTACCATTCTGCAGTTCTGTTGCATGCAGAGCAGGAGGCTTTGAGAAATGAAGTGCATGTGTTGAGGGGAAATGTTGATATTGACGCTGTATGAGAGGATTGAAGATCTTTGTATTGCATGTTGGGAAGGCTTGGCAGTGAGTGCCTTATGAATGTGGGAACTTTGGCCACAATGGGGGAGGAATCTACAGTGTTGGGCCGGGAAGACTTGCTCGTCACTGAGACTGTGTCAAGATGAGGGTGACACTGAGGACATCGAAGGGGGGACAATTATGTGTTGGACCACCCATCAAGCGCGTTTACTGCAGAACAACTTACTAGAGATTGAAAGGAACGAATTGAGAGACTTTATTATTCTTCTTGAATTTCTTACTTGAAGCTGAGCCCAATGGGGGGGAGTCTCCCAAGAGCCTAGGCCTATCAGCCACTCTTGTGATAAGGTTGTGGGCTGGAGACAGCCTGCTGGCAGGTTCCTATATTGGAGTATTGAGGTGTATCTCATCTTGTGACCAAGTCACAAATACAGGGTGATCATGAGATTTGCATTGATCTAGACACTTCTTTATGCCTCAAATCAGCTGCAGGTTTACTTTTAAATGCAGGGCTCAAGACAGGGTCTTCAATATAGAGTTCTGTGTTGTTCTTCCTGTATCTGGTGGGTAATCTATACGTATACTGTCTGGATACGAGTAACGGTAGGGCTTAAGCTTGCATGCGCTGCATGATGCTGTGTGTTGATCTTCGCTGCGAAAGGGAGCTCAAGACTGAAAGCTCGATTAGTGATCACCTATGACAGCAAATGATTTTTTTGGTGATGCTATCGTACATTGTTTAAAGCCTTTAGCTAAAGGGGAGATGTGCATAGGTATCAAAGAGTCCTTTGCACAGTGTGCTGCCTGGCGGCCAGCCTGGTTGAGTGATTAGAATATCCTAGTGCTTATGCTGTACAACTCTGTAATAATAGCTATTGAAGCCTTCCATGTTGCTGATCAAGAGTCGCATAAGTGACCCTCTTAAGATTCTCAAAGCTTGCCGACTTGAAGTGCCACTGGCAGCGCTGCACAGTAAAGACCGGACGGTCCTATCTATATGTTGCATGCATCCTCGAGTCCTTTGCAGTGCACTGACCTGTGTGATACTTATGGCAGCCTTTTACACGCACACATACATAGCGCTTGCATGGGCCCCTTGAGGACAGATGGCCTGTCAGCCTTTAGAAGTGGAAAGTGCTAGAACCTCGAGGGTGGAATCCTGGGGTTGCCCTAGCCGGTCAAGGGTTAGGGCACATGTGCATCTCGCCCGACTTGCAATTTTTCCTTGAGATTTTTGGACTGTTTTCTTGTCTGTAATCTTGGCCATGTTGCCGTCTTGTGGCCGCCCTGGTGCAGCCACCATGGCTTCTGGCACAAGTGCTTTCTTGGGAACACCGTCTGCAGTAGCCCCATTCCAACGACGGCCCTGCCCGCCTCTGGGCCGACGTATGAGCACAAAAGCAATCTTGGAGAAAGTTAAAGAGGCAGTGTCGCCTTCAAATGGCATACCTCTTGACTGGAAGCCCAAAACGGATACAGCAAGTATCGAGGCTGATGTGCTTCAGAACTTGGGTATGCCCAACAACTAATATTCAGAAATGAGCATGCCGAATGGTTTGTCCAACCCATTGCATTGAATAGGAGGCGACATCGAAAGGAAAAAATGGGTGTTTAATGCGCTTCCATTCCCTGTTCTTTGCTTTGCAGAGTTCACGATTGGTGCTCCATCAAATAAGATCCCGAACGACTTGGACGCCAAAACGGTATATCGCGGTGTGGCTGCGAGTGTGAGGGAACACCTCATCGACGCTTTCAACCGCACCCAGGACTATTGGAGGTAGGCCGTTCATGCTTGGGTTAGAAACGCGCGCCCCCGATGCACAGTTGTCGCAATATTTTTCTATTACAATCTTGCATCCAAAAGTTGGTCTTTGGGAAAACAAGAAATTAGATGTGCAGACCATAACGTCGAATCGTTGAGTGTGATCGTGGTCTGGATGGGGTGCAGCCAGAGTGCCCTAGAATATGGCTTTCATGACCCACAGCATACTTCTTCTCATCTCTCTGGCTTCTGCAGGATTAAGCGAAGATCCAATTTTGTTGCTTTTGCTGCAAGGAATGGTGTGATCGAGAGGGCCTGGATTATTGAAGCTCACACAGTTCTTGCCTTGCTGTATGTCGATGGGAAATAAGCGTGTCCATTCTCACACCCCTGAGTGATGCGACCCTATCAGCAAAATGCCTAGATGGCCTGCTTTGCCCTTGCATCAAATCGGCAATTCCTTCATGGCTGCAGCAAGGAGGACCCCAAGTTCATCTACTACCTGAGCGCCGAGTTCCTGATGGGCCGCTCGCTGCTGAACGCGGTGATGAACCTGGAGCTGAAGGGGGTCTACAGCGAGGCCCTCCAGAAGCTGGGCTACGACATGGAGGCCCTGGTGGATGCAGAGCAGAACGCCGCTCTCGGCAACGGCGGCCTGGGCCGGCTGGCCGCCTGCTTCATCGATTCCATGGCCACCCTCGACCTGCCCGGCTGGGGCTACGGCATCCGCTACAAGTATGGCATGTTCAAGCAGGTCAGCCCCCGCATGATCTGTTGCATGCCACCCCTCCTATGATCCGTTGCACTGTTGCATGCCACCAGAGACCCATCCAGATGGGAGGCCAAGATGCCTAGCTTCTGCCTCGCGCTCCGTTCTCTTGCCCTGTTGTAAGAGTTGCAGCACGGGGCAGCCATGCAATTTGCATTCAGATTTATGCAATAGCACGAAAATAAGCTATCAGGGAAGGTCTAGCACGAGAATAAGGTATCAAGGAAGGTCTTTGTTGGGTGCAACAGGCCATCGATGACAAGGGGTACCAGAAGGAGCTGCCGGACATCTGGCTGACCAACGGCAACCCCTGGGAGATTGCGCGCCCGGAGATCACCTACAAGATCGGCTTCTACGGCACTGTGGACAACTTCAAGTGGTCGCCCGCCGAGCAGGTGACCCTGCCGCGGCTCCCATCTGAAGCAGCCTGACAGACCTCCCAAGCTTTCAATCCCTTTACTTTCTTGTCATGCCAAGGCCCCTAGCAAAGTCGAAACAGAGCATCTTTGGAAGACCCAAAACAGGGCACGTGTGCAATCCCTCAGCTGGTCTCCAAGAGTCTTGTCAAAGTAACCTGTAGGGTCCAGAGACTGGTGTTGGTTAGAATGCATGCGCTGAGGTGTGTGGCGTGCGCGTCAGGTGATTGCCAAGGCGTACGACAACCCCATCCCGGGCTACAAGACCAGCACGGTCGGCAACCTGCGCCTGTGGGAGGCGCTGCCGCTCAACGAGTTTGACCTGGACGCCTTTAACAGGGGCGAGTACGACAAGGTGCGCGCACCCCTGCACCACCCTCTCAGATGCATCCTAAATGTTGTATCCTGGCTACATGACTGAGAATTTGCACCGGATCATGCTGCGGATGGCTGCCAGCTCTGTCAAATGGACTCCCTCCGAAATTGCTCCACTGCATCTGACGCAAAACACCTTCATCTTCCTGCTGCCTGGACCACTTCGCTGCCTGGGGAACTTCATGGAAGATTAGAACTCTCCGAGTGGTGAGTTCTGGGAGCTGGACTGAGGCAGCGGGCGCACTGCAGGCGGTGGAGGACAGGCGGAAGGCGGAGGACATAAGCGCAGTGCTGTACCCCAACGACGCCACCGAGTACGGCAAGGAGCTGCGCCTCAAGCAGCAGTTCTTCTTCGTCTCCGCCTCCATCCAGGTGCCCTGCCACAGCCCTCAATTCATCTCCCTTGGAAATAGGGCCGTTCACATTGTAGCACATTGTCTGGTTGGCGCTGTGCTGTTATATTTGCCATTTGGCTTGGTGGTCCAAGGAATACGGTGCCATTTGTATTGCGCTGCGGAGGCCATTCCTGGGTGTCTGAAACTGAAGGAACACAGCAAGGCTGCCAGTGTTTCAGGTCATGTCGGCGTGGCTGAGTCAAATGGGCGCCGGTGCTTCTGGCTGTGCTGAGAGCCGGCCGGGGTGGGCGTGCAGGATGTGCTGGCGCGGTTCAAGGAGAAGCATGCGGGCGACTGGGGGCTGCTGCCGCAGAAGGCGATCTTCCAGATGAACGACACGCACCCGACCATCGCCGTGGCCGAGCTCATGCGCCTGCTCATCGACCAGGAGGGCCTCGACTGGGACACCGCCTGGGACATCACCAAGCAGGTGCCCTTACCCCCCACTCCACCCCTGCAGCTGCGCACAATACCTAATTGGCGCACTGTGCCATGCCACCTCTGCATGGGGGCACTTGATAGACTCACTGAAAAGCCTATCCGTCCGGTGACAGGCCTTCTTTGTTGAGCCTGGGAATGGCAGTCAGGAAGAGGAAGTGCCTGACAATATGAACTTGAATATCTGAGCAAGAGTATGCATTGCTGGATGGGGTTGGAAGCATGAAGGCTGAACGTGGGTGGTGTTGTGGCGCAGACGCTGGCGTTCACAAACCACACAGTGATGCCGGAGGCTCTTGAGAAGTGGCCGGTAGCGGTGCTGGGGAAGCTGCTGCCGCGCCACCTGGAGATCATTGACAAGGTCGACACCATCTGGAAGGACTCCCTCAAGGTGCTGCCCTGACTGCTTCCCCTGGATCCTCAGTCCTCGTTGTTTCCCTGCCAGCTGCACGCATGGAGCGTTGCATGCTTCTCCTTCAGACAGTGGTCGCAGTGGCACTTCCTCCCTTCACTGGCTCTCGCTCTGTCTTCATGTCTGCATTCATTCTTAACTTGATGGCAATGCCCAGAATTTGCAAGAAATAACGTGGGTGATGTGGGATGGTGTGATGCGCAGGAGTATGTCCTGGGCCAGATTGAGAAGGAGGCAAAGGCTGCACCGCCCAAGCCAGAGAAGCCGGCCCCCAAGGCCACCAAGGAGGGCGAGGTAGAGGAGGAAGAGGAGGAGGAGGAGGAGGACCCGGTGGAGACTGCCCTGTCAAAATATGGCATCATCACCGAGAACCCCTGGCAGAAGGATGTCAAGTGAGGACCCCTGTCTTGTCGCTTCTTGTCTCTGCCCTGATCGTGCATTGCCGGGATCCTGCTCTAATGTCCGCCACTGCTCATGTCCCCAGCGCCCAACAGAACTCGCAAGCTGAGGGGGTTGCCGTTGTGGCGCAGGTTAATTAACATGGCTTTCCTGGCGGTGGTGGGCAGCAAGGCCGTCAACGGTGTCGCAGCCATCCACTCCGAGATCATCAAGGACACCATCTTCAAGGTGCCCTGCAAGCCCACCCTGCCCATTCTCTCCAGCATTTCTAGGGCAAAGCCTGCCTGCTTTGCCATGCGCGACCTGCTCTTTTGTCGTGGGTATCGTGGGTATCTTTACTGACCTGTCCTGCGACGCTTTCCAATATGCATGCAAACCACATGCTCTCGAGCAGTGTGTGAATGCCCTCCCGACACGCACTCAAATATGCGCTGCTCTTAATATCTTTGCTGAGTCAACCCTGGTAAAATTGAGGCGCTGGGGCCTGTGCTGCGCAGGACTTTTACGAGATCATGCCGGAGAAGTTCCAGAACAAGACGAATGGCGTGACCCCCCGGAGGTGGCTGGCCTGGTGCAACCCCAAGCTGGCGGCGCTGATCACTGAGACACTGGGCACGGACGCGTGGATCAATGAGACCACGCTGCTGGCCGGCCTGCGCCAGTACGCCGACGACAAGGCCTTCCAGGCCAAGTGGCGCTCCGTCAAGCACGCCGCCAAGGAGAAGCTGTCCGCCAAGATCAAGGTGCTGCCCGTGCGCTGCCCTGCACACGAGTCCCTTGCACTCCCATCTGTCTAAACCTCAATCTTGTGCTTCAATGGCAACACCTTCTGATTGTTCTCATGAGACCAGCCAGCAACAAGAGCATGAGTTCTCCCTAGGCAGCCAGTTGCGCGGATTTATTGTGTGGACAACCAGGGTGACCTTTGTTGGGAGCTCGGTCACAGCAAAAATTTAAATGTTCAAAATTGTTATGTTATTTGGGAAAAAAAGTAAGGGGTGCGTGTGGTGCGCGCAGGCGCTGATGGGCGTGGATCTGCCGACGGACCCGCTGTACGACGTGCAGATCAAGCGTATCCACGAGTACAAGCGCCAGTACCTCAACATCCTGTCGCTCATCTACCGCTACCACGCCATCAAGACGGCCTCCCCCGAGGAGAGGGCCAAGATGGTGCCCCGCGTCTCCATCTTTGGCGGCAAGGCCGCGTCCGCCTACTACGCCGCCAAGAAGATCGTGCGCCTCATCAACCGCGTCGGCGCCGTCGTCAACTCCGACCCTGACGTCGGCGACCTCCTCAAGGTGACCCAATCCCCCCCCTTCCACCCCTATAATTATGGGGCTTGAGATCTTAGGAGGAGAAAAGTACGCTGTCCATGAAAGAATGATCCCAATCAATTATCTGGCCTCTAGTTTCCAGAACCGGAACCAGAACCAGAGCTTCTCACAATGAAATGCTGAGCTTTAGAAGGTCTAATATGGTGGGCAAGAGAGGCTGGGGATGGTGAGGTCCTGGTTATGTTCCTAAGAACAAGGTATGGCGGCTGATGCGGGGGGGTGTGCGCGGCGCAGATTGTGTTTGTGCCGGACTACAACGTAGATCTGGCGGAGGTGCTGATCCCGGGCGCGGAGCTGAGCCAGCACATCAGCACTGCGGGCACGGAGGCGTCGGGCACGTCCAACATGAAGTTTGCCATGAATGGCTGCCTCATCATCGGCACCATGGACGGCGCCAACATTGAGATCGCCCAGGTCTGCACCTGCTGTCTCTTGCTCATTCCTTTCAGTCATTTATCACCTCTCCTCACTGCTTCATGCATCAGGTCTGCAGCCATGCAGGCCACTTTGCTCTTCTCAATCTTCACTTTCATGCACAGTGATGCCTTACTGTAACTTTTCTCATCTACATCGCCTGCCATGCATGATGGAGGCTGCAGAGCACTACGAGTGCTGTGACTTTTTGAGAGCTGCATGTGTCCCTCTGGGCTGCTCTGCATGCATGTTTTCTGGGGAGAAGGAGAGGGGGCGGTGAGGGAAGGGTGGGTTGGTGGTGTGGTGCAGGAGACGGGCAAGGAGAACATGTTTGTGTTTGGGATGGATGCGGAGGATGTGCCGGTGTGGCGCGAGGGCAAGAGGAAGGAGTGGAAGGACTACGACCCGCGCTTCGTCAAGGCCCTGGACCTCATCAAGTCCGGCACCTTCGGCGAGGTCGACTACTTCAAGGTGCGCACACATGCATGGCCAGGCCTGCATCGCGCACAGCTCCCCTGTCTCTCCCTGACTGGAGTTTGGTGTTCAGAGTGTGCGCGCACCCTGTGCATGGAGAAATCCCAGGCACCCCAGCCTCGTGCACAACCTAATTGATCAAGGCTGCGACCGGCTGAGAGTGGCACGTGCTTGTTGATGGCCATCGTGTGGGCTAGCCCTGCATTGTGTAAGGGTTGTTCTTTTTAACAAAAGGAAACCCAGGTGCGGTACCTAACATGTTTTGTGTGGGTGCTGTGCAGGACCTGGTGGAGAGCGTCAGCGTCATGAATGACTCGAACAATGATTGGTTCCTAGTGGCGCCAGACTTCACCGACTACATGCGCGCCCAGGCAAGGCCCATCCTTCACCCTGTAGCAGCCACTCCTGACCTGTCTGGAACATTCTATCAGCCCTTGATTCCAAATCCCACTGCCATTGATGGGTTTATGGATTGCTGATTGTGTGTTCCTTTGCACCCTAAGGCCTCTGGTGACCTGCAAATGGGGCAACCTATCGCCTGACATGCCAGGCAGGGATGCCTAGAGAGATGCTGTTCATGGTAAGTTTCAGATGGTGAGGGTGTATTCGTGAAGGGTGTTTGTGGGTGTGTGGTGCAGGATGAGGTGGACAAGCTGTACGCTGACCAGGACGAGTGGACGCGGAGATCCATTCTGTATACGGCGGGCTCCGGCTTCTTCTCCTCAGACCGCACCATCGACCAGTACGCCAAGGAGATCTGGGATGTGGTCCCCTGCAAGCAGCCTTGAAGAGGCTTCTCAGGGAGGCACCACCCCTGTTTTGTAAACCCTAGGAACCTGGCAGGAGCCCTGTGGGCCCTCTGCCGCGTTTAACAGTATTTTTTGAAGGTTTTCGTCACATGCTCCAGATGTGCACTGATTCCAAAACGCTACGCAATGTTGAATTTATACTTTAGGCAGGGTTTCAGTGCTGCAGACAACTTGTTGTCCTTCAAGGTGTCGAACCACGATGTTGGGATTTGAAAGCTGACCATGCTTTTCCTCTTCCAAGATTGTAGTAAGGTACAGGAGGGTGCCATAGGTGTAGCTGCATTATGTGGCACCAAAGGATGCTGCAGACTGGGTGTCAGAAGTTCAGGAAATTGTGGGGATTGCAATACATGCTCGGTACACAATGACCCTGTCTGCATGTTGCAGTCTCTGCTCTGCACACATGTGTATACACTGCGGAAATGTTCTAATGCACAGCGCTGCGTCTAGCATGTGTTGGTAAACAAGAAATGTCATCCTGAGGACGATATTCATGTCCTGATCACGAATTCTGGATTCTCAAAAATGGATGTCTCTGGGCGTTGGGAATGATAACGTTTCTGTCTATTTCAATGTGAAATGAGGTCATTGAAATCATTGGCAGCTGCTGCCTCACACTGAAGCCTCAAGAATTTGATCAAATGATCGCCGGTGGCCATCAAGGGGGCGGCGCGCCGATCGCTGACGGCCGGCGCACTTGCCCGTGCAACAGGACCGTCCTGTGACGTGACGTGACGTGACGTCCCGGGTCGACCTGGCCACCTGCGGCAGTGACCATGGCATGCACATAGCATGCATGCGTCGTGCACTAGTAAACAAGCCACCACCATTTTATAGTCTTCAAGTGTCTGTCTTCAAAAAGGAAAACCATCATGATTGGGTGAATTTACTGGGCATCTCGGAGGCAGGCTCCAATCTTCACAAGCTTTCGGAGCACCGACATGAAGCACAAGAACAAGGCACTTGCAGATCACTGAAGTGTATTTGCTTCAATGCTCGAATGTTCCTATTCAAATAAAATAGGTGCAGCAGTCATGCTGAATTGAATCTGGACCTTGGGCTCAGATCTCTCTTCGCATGCTCTGCAGCATCCATCGCTTTCTGTTGTCTTCAAGACTGCGATCTTCATATTGTCCGAACGTTGTAGTATATCACCGACAAAGGCAGAGTCTGAGAAGAGTGACGCCTGACTTCAGACGATTATCTTGTATGGCTCAGTTGCCGTTGGCACACCCACCCGTCCTGCAGCGCGATCTCTTCAGCGAGACTCTACATCTGAAGGCTCTGAGAGTTCCAAAGAAGGAATGCCAGACTTACATGAAGCTGCTCAACGGGTGTGATGCAGCCCCTCCTATCAAGCACTGTGGGGCGTCCTGCTTCACTTGCAGCCTTTTGAAAAAACTGCATACACTGCACCAGAGCTTCGATAACTCATAAGTTTCCCTCGCTTGAGATGCAGGTACACCTTTGACAAACCCAGGCTGCGCTGCATTTTGCCAGAGGCTGACAGGCCTGACACGCGGCTCCTGCTCCTTGCAGAGAAGGTCCAAGACCAAGGTGTGCGGCGCTTTGCGCCACTGTGGTACCTCTGTTTCGATTATAGAAGCCATGCTGTGATTATCCAGTGTGTATTCAGCATTGTCAATCATCTGTCAGTAAAGCTGAAGGTTGCAATGCAGAGCTGACAGAGGTAAGGGGCGATGTTCGGGAGAAGGTGTTGCAAAGCAATGTTGAGATTGTTACCTATGATCTGACGCTGAACTACAGCTACTGGTCTGCTGAGCATGTACTCAAGGTGATCACACCTTTTCAAACCTTGAAATTATCATCCTCACCGTTCAGCAAATGCCGCATGCATGCTCATTCAAGCACGCACCCTTTTTACCAATTTCACTTCTGCATGCAGAGATTGCTTCCTGAAGGATGTGAGGTGCCAACCTCATTTGAGAGCGTGGGCCATATTGCCCACATGAACTTGCGGGATGAGCTGCTGCCCTTCAAAAGCGTCATAGGACAGGTCCTTCTGGACAAAAATCCCTCAATCAGGACCATTGTCAACAAGGTGAGACATTGCCCTTCACCAGGAGATTTGTCAGGGATGTACATGAGCTGGTACATGCAAGGAAACAATCTCAGGATGCGGCTAACGAATTGCAGGTAGGGACGATAGAGAACGAATACAGGGTGTTTCGAATGGAGGTGATTGCCGGAGACAGCGACCTGGACACTGAAGTGAAGCAGCACAAGGCACGCTTCCGGCTGAACTATGGAGAAGGTGAGAGCGTAGACTTATGATGCATGCCGGTGCAAGCTAGCAAGTCACGACTGTCTCGCTTTATGTGTCTTGGGGCCTGCGCCTCTCACTCTGACATCCGCAGTAGGACTTGAATCTGACTCCAGTCATGTGCCGTGCAGTTTACTGGAACTCGCGACTGGAGCAGGAGCACAAGCGGCTGGTGGACACTTTCAGGCCGGGCCAGGTGGTGGTTGACATGATGGCAGGCATCGGGCCCTTTGCCGTCCCTGCTGCTCAGAAGGGATGCAAGGTGGGCATTTGCACCCTCATTTATATACAGGACCGTATTTTTCAGTATGCAGCCCAAAATGTACCAGCGTCTCTATAAATGCATTGAGGCGATAGGTGTGTGGCTTCTGTATGCAGGTATATGCAAATGATCTCAATCCTAGGAGCTACCACTACTTGACAGTGAACACCAAGCTCAACAAGGTGAGCTGTCTGGTACATCCCAGCTCTGCATGGTGACTCTCCTGATGGTGAATTGGGATGATCACTGACACGCATTGAAACCGAATCCTGCCAGCCATGTATGGAAAGGTCTTCCAGCAGCATAAATGCACATTGCTTCAGGTGGAAAATCTTGTGAAAGCCAGCTGCATGGATGCAAGGGAGTTTGTGCGATCGCTATGCAACCCTGACCGCAGCACTGCTAGAGACGGTCAGGTAAGCGAGATATGATTTTCTTTGTTTGGCAGTGTGCCCCCTAACCTGAGAAGTAGCTTAAGTTGCAAACCTGAAATGCATGCAGGACGCTGCTGAGGCTCCTGTAGAGGGATTGGGCGTGCCAGAGGGTGGCCTCATTTTCCATCACGCCATCTTGAATCTGCCAGCCACCGCTGTAGAATTCCTGGATGTGTTCAATGGATGCTTCAATCAGCAGCGATGGAAGGATGTGCCTCTCCCACATGTTCACTGCTATACGTTTGCAAAGAATGCAGAGACTGATGCAGGTAGTGCTCCTTCTCTGGTCTTGCACCTTGCACTGGCTGTCCTTTTCATGTGCGCCTGCATTGCTGCTGATAAAATGCATACCATGGACACTCAGTCCTTGAGGGTATTTTCTGCAATCTTTATTAGAGCTGGATGTCTGTGCTTACTGACAGCTGCTGGTTGTGTGGCAGATATCAAAGCAAGGGCAGAGACAGCGCTGGGAGGTGCCCTCACCAGTGGCTGCCAGGTACACCTGGTGCGTGATGTGGCACCCAACAAGCGCATGTTCTGCCTGTCCTTTCAGGTACCAGAAGCAATCGCTTTTGGCCAAGGGGCTCCCACAGCAGCAGCAGCTACCGAAGCTGATGACAACATCTGCAACGGTGTGAATGGGCATCACAACAAAAAGCAGAAAACTGCAGAGGTCTGCTGAGAGCGTTGCAATGTGAGCGGCGCTCATGAAGGCGCTCTGATCAAGCTGAGGCATAGCATCAGAAGAACTGATTTGTCTACATGTCTCTAGCATTGTGTGACCTGCGAATGTGGACTCTGGACATTTGAATCTGCAAATTGGCTAATAAGTCTTAAGTTAGCATGCATGCTGGCACAAGTCCAAAATTGGCCAATGGATGCATAAGAGACTTGGAACCTACACAGCATCAAGGAACTGCACTTGGTGACCAGATCTTTATCTACACAACACATTGCTTGATATAATATTGGTCAACTCTTGGGTAACGCACTTCCAGCCTTTGGGAAGGAATTCTCATCGTCAGATCAAGCTAGTGAACGTGAACTTCTCGCGAGGAATCTGAGCAGGGACTGCCCATAATAATCAAAGATATTGAGCGTGAGACGCTGACTTATTTTTGCAACAATAGGAACGCTACTCGGAGACTTTGAGCACTGCTCCATGGGAGACGGCGATGCTGCTCCTTCACCTGAAGGACAGGCCAGAAGTGATGACAGGACGCCCTTGCATCTACGGTAATGGAATAACTCCAATTCCAGTACTCCCCTCATATATAAGAGAAGGTGCACTATGCAAAAAAATTGAGGTGATCTGAGGGAGAGGCGTGGACAGAGCTGCAAATTTAGCATACGCCATAGTATGAGCGCTTTATGATACCTGTATTGAATTTTTTGAAGCACTCATGCCTTAATCATTCCCCCAGCTCGGGGACTTCTGGAACTGTCCTGTTCAATGCATTGCTTGAGGGCTAGTGTTTGCAGGACATTGACTTGCGAGCGTGGACCCCTCAACCGAGCAGACGGTTCAGCACGGTGGGTCCAGGGAGGCACAAGCATTCTCGCTTCAGTGTATGGGCCTCACTCAACAGCAGCCAGGAAAGAAGACCCAGAAAGGGCTGTTGTTGAGGTGCTCTTCAAGCAGCAGACCCGATCTATTGGTGAGCACGCTGCAACTGTTAGCTTACACCGATTTCTCTAAGGCAAGGAGACACATTGTTGTGGCATTTCCATTGGCACCTGTTGCTCATTCTGCCCGTGGTATTGGCAATCATGATGCAGCTCTTGACCTTGACATGCAGGTTCTGAGCGGGAGCGGCAGTATGAACATATGATCAGGGGGACAGTGGAAGGCGTGCTGCAAGCAGCGCAGAACCCACGCACAGCCATCAGCATCACTCTCCAAGTCATGTCAGATGATGGCGCCGTGCTGGCATGCGCCCTCAACGCCGCCTGCACAGCCCTTGTCGATGCAGCAGTGCCTCTGACCAGCACATTCGGTAAGCACTCAAAACTGTCTCTGCCGTTGCATGCAATCCCGTAGTCCTTTGTGCTCGAGTAGTATTTGTGTTGTGGGATGCCCGTGTTTTTTTCTCAGGTTGGATGCAGCTTGATTGTAAGCACCAACACCTTGTTAAGTGTTTGTATGGTCTGCAGTCGCTGCATCTGTGGCTTTGGAGCATGATGGCGGCCTGCTTCTTGATCCCACCAGAGAAGAAGAGCAGGCATGTTTTGCACTTCTACTGGACATCTTACTGAGCGCTGGACATTGATCATGTCATCAGAATACCGTATCTCTTTTTTAGTAGCTCATGAGTCAGAGAGGTGAAGGGGCCTGATTTGACCATGCTGACATCCAGGCGGCGCAGGCAACGGGGTGCTTTGCATTCACTGCCAGTGTAGTGGAGCCAGGGGAGCAGAGCCCAAAAGTGGGCAATGGGGTGTTGACTTGCTTCAGCACAGGGCTGATGAAGACGAACCAGTACCTCAGCATGATGGACCTAGCGAGAAAGGGGTGTGAAAGAATAGGCGCTTTTGCACATCTCAGCTTACAGAAGGCCTTCGAGAGCAGAGAATAGAACATATCCCATTGAAGGCCTATATGTTGCAAGGCACAAGCTGATTTTTCCCATCGTAAAGGCAAGTTCCAATGTTGTATTCAGTCTTGCTGACCAGGCCTATCCCTCTTCTCCTGTACTTTGATATTTCTGCAGCTCTTGGAGCCTTGCAATTGCTGCAGAGACATTGCAAAAGTTGTTCAATATGGGGAATCCTGATACTCTCAACCTCAACAAAAGCTGGTCTGTCTGACTTGAACCTGAATCAGCACATTGCTGAAGTGCTGCTTGCACTCTGGAGGCCATCGCTCTGATGTCCAAGTCCACATGGCAGGCTGATGAGGCGTTGCTAACAGCATCAAGAACCTCACTTGATGAACAGCGAGTCTCCAAATTAGCTTGCTCCAGATGCTGACGCACTGCTTCTGAGAGCGTTGCAGTATCATTTTGCAGTTTCTCAATGAACATTTGCATGGTCGTCTCCACAAATGGAGCATATCTGTCATCATTTGAAGGCCTGCATGCAAGTCGCCAGCCGCTTCTTCATCAGCTTCATTAGATTTCATAAGCTACCTCCCACAGGTGAATTTTGTGACGGCCTTTTCCAAAGCAACAGAGCTTCACTTTGCATCAAGTGTGGCCTTCACCTGTCCGACAAGCCCACAATGTCCGAAAGATTTGTGCTGCCCCCATCTGGCATGATGGTGGCAATCTCAATGGGTGAACATTTAGGAAGCAACAAATCCAGGATCTCCTTTGTTTTATCCTTGGCAGTCATCAGCCCTGTTCCACACTTCTCTGCAAGCCAAAAACCCTTGGTAAGTTTTGGGCATGCAAACTTCCTGGAGTCCAATGGCAGATGTACGTTTCAGTCTTCTCAACCCCAGATGTCAGACCATCCACAATATGTCATGCAGCACAAATATTACTCACCAACGGCCAGCTGGAAATTGAGAAGAGACTGCAGAAGTGAGCGGGACTGCAGAAAAGCGCTCTCATGCATTTTCCCGGTCAGAATGTACAAGAACTGAGCCGCTTCAAAAGAGCTCCCAGACAGTTGCTGAGCCGAGTGAACCAAACTGTACCCGGCCTGCATACACACTTCGCTACTTTTTGCAACTATTCATGGAAAGACTAGGGTTTGCAAAATGTAAACAGACGGATATTGCCAGGACAAAAGGGGTAATAACCTGAGCAGCACGTGCATGGTGTGAGCTAAGGATAGAGGCTGGAATTGCAGCTGGTGTGCTGCCCTCTCCAGCCGTTGCACTTTGGCTGAGTTGCTCCTGCTCTGCTGAACTCCAGAACTTCTGGTGGAGGAAGGCCTGCAGGCTGATCAGCGCGCCCTGCCTGCCCTCAAGATCAGCCTTGGCTAACCAGATGCTGCTGATCTGCGACAGGAAGTCCTCCCTGCTGATGTCATGCAGTGCAAGGTTACCAGCCCACCGCAGGAACCTTGGCACGTGCGCATGCAAGCCAAGCCCGCTGACATAGCTGCACATGGGAGTCACAGCCACACGCAGAGTTATGGGACCTGCTACTGGTATATCTGGCAGCAGCAGCGCAGCTGCCACCCCCAATTGCGCCTCGCAGGCTCGCAGCTGCGCGGCAGCTTCATGCCTCTGCTCCGCGAGCTGCGCCGAGTGCCGCTCGGCCAGCGCATCCGCCTGCTTCCTGGCAGCTTCTAGCCTGTCGAGGGTGGCTTGTAGCTGCAAGCCCATGCTCTTTATCTGCTCCCGAGCGGCCTCGGCTTCCGCAGCTGCTGAGGATTGCATGGCTGCGATCCGGGCCTCCAATTCTGCGATCTGCTGCTCGGAGGAGGCTGCCTGCTGCTCCAGCTTGGTGCGGGTGAGGCTGAACAGGGCGCGCAGGGCGCTGTCCTCGTTGCGCAGCTTCAGGAGGTCCCTGCGCGATGCCTTCATCTCCTCCCTAGCAGCAGCCGCCTCAACCTGAAAACAGGCGCAATTCAGCAATAAATTGTCGATTGACAAGCGAGGCATGTCCAACTGTTGTAGGTAAATACTTCAACTAAGGTCTGCCCAAATCTTGTGGGGCTTGCGGGTGTCGTGCAACCGATCAGTGATGGCAGCGGCATGATGCTGTTTCACACCTGTGCATCCTTGGCAGCCTGCGCTGCTGAGCTGGCTCGTGCCGCCGCAGCACTCTCATCCTTGCGCATCTGCTCAATCTGAAACTCTGCCTCCTCCACCTTCGCCTCAACCGCTTCATTTTCCGCCTGCACGCCAGTCCTTCCCGCGCTCAGACACACAGCAACACATTGACCTTGCGCTAAAAAAGCAACACATGTGCGGATAACATTACACACCTTGCTCTTCCGCATTGCCGCGCGGAGCCCTTCTGCCTCACGCAGCAGGTGCTCTTTCTCGGTCTCCAGGCGATGCACCACGGCAAAGTAGGGCAGCTGCTTGAGCTGCAGGGAGCCGTCGTCTGATGTGTAGTAGCCGCTGAACACTGCACGAGCCAGCTCTGTGCATATGCTCTCCAGCGGCCGTGCAAACTGCCGGCATGCTGCCCCGAGCTCCCCCAACAACTGCAATCCATCATGGCTGCATTTTCTCTTGGCTGAGCATCTCATAACCTTGTGGTCTGAAGATCCCAAGGCTGTATGCATGCTGAGACCTTGCGAAGGCACACTACAGAAGGACTACAGCAGGTCACTTAAATTCTATTGATCCCTTATAAAATCTGAATTTTGATACCATTGCAGAACTGTTGATTAGGTGGGGAGTGTCAGCGTGCCTTGCAACTGATGGCTGTCCTCAGTGCATCAGGGCGAAGCTCTCCAGCTTCGTCTTGTTCCCTGGGGCCGGCCAAACGGTCACACTCACTGAAAGCTTCGGCCGCACGCACTTCGAATGCTATCGCAAGGGACTTGAAATTCTGTGCGCTTGTACTCCCAAGGGCTTCTGCAGCCTGCTTCTCCCAACTCCTCGCTGAGATTGCGCGCTGTGAGCCACTGTCGCACCAAAAATTGCTCACACAATTGAGATTCTGGAACCATCAGATTCACAGGAAAAGCAGTGTGTGTAATCGTGTCCTCTTCTAACACTTGCCCCACTCAAATGAAAAGGGCACACAGCCTTGGACTCACTCGTGCGAAGGAGAAGCAAAGTTGGGATCGTTAAATTCTTGTAGATGAGATTCCAACGCTTCAACCTTGAACATCAGGAGTAGCTGTGGAAGAAATAAGCACAAAAGCTGCGAGGACAGGTTTCGAAACGACGAACGTGCCCTTAAACAAAAGCAACAAAATCGAAGAGAACAGGCTCCAGAACTTGAAGTTTTTTTGTAAAGCTCAGCAAAGGATCAACAGAAGAGCATGCAAGTAAGCCGATTGTCCTGGGCCAACGAGAAGACGAGTCGTCCGCATTGTTCCGACACTGGGAGATCATGGTCTGCCATTCCAAGCTTGATTCCTTCACCCATGCAGACTTCTTCTTTTCACACATCTTCGTGCTGATGATGTCCGATATTTAGAACAGAGGGAATGCAGAAAGTAGGGCAGACCGAGCGGCAGAAAATGTCCAATGTTTGCAGATACAGCATGATGCAACGTGCGAGATGGCAGCGCTGCCAGCAAGTCAGTGACCAGCAATCCAAATCTGAGAAAAGGTTCCGGCACGGTGACAATGATTGTCATGATGATGTCTGATGATGAAGATTGTCATGGCTATGTCTGTGCAAATAGTGCAAACATACAGTATGTGAACAAAGAGCAGGACTGCTGGCAGCTGACAGATCGGTAGGATGCAAACAAGTTGCTCCTGCTATTTCCCAACTCCTGGCAAACATTGTATGACTTCCCTCCTGGTTCACATCGATAATATTATTCATGAATTATCAATTTGATCAAAGCACACTCATCTGCAGTACTTTGATGCTCCAAGAATGGGATGCAGTTCCTCCATTTTCATTTCATTGTTTCTGTGAGTTCTTTAGGAGTCCACTGATGGAAATCAAAATTCTGGATATGGTTCCTGGTCTCATGCATTCTGTGCTGCGTCACAATACTTGCTCCTTGCGGCGAGCCAAAAGGTTCAACCGAAATTCTCTGTGAATACGGTAATCAAGAGGCAACTCCGGTGGAGCCGTAGCCTCCTGCTCCCCTGAGAGTAGCATCCAGGTCCTCCACTTCCTCCACCTCTGGTGTCATGATGCGCTCCAAGATCAGCTGTGCTACACGGTCCCCCTTCTTCACTGCACAGAACACCCAACCCAACCCTCAGCAGTCAAACACTTGCAAAGAATATTCGGGTCTTTAGCACGTTTGCCTGAGCCCAAAACTGTCCAAGCAACTACATTGAAAAATTTACATGTCTCTCACAACTGCATGGTATAAAAGGGTGTCATTAGTCCGCCCAATCTAGAGGAGCGCCAGCGAAAGTGGGCCCAATTGCCTTAGATGCTCACCTGAGAAGTCTGCATCGCCGTGGTTGAACAGCACCACTCCAACCTCCCCCCTGTAGTCCTCATCCACGACCCCAGCGCCTGTGTCGATGAAATGCTTGACTGCGAGGCCTGAGCGGGGCGCCACCCTGGCATAGGTACCTGCAGGAATGGCTATGGACAGGCCAGTCTTGACGACAGCCTTGCCATGCGCTGGTACAGTGCAGTCATACGCACTGCAAGGTGCACATGTGTATCAGTGTCACATCCAAACCTGCATGTAGACTGCCCTGCAGGCATGCCCTAGGGTGTCTCAGAAGTTGCTGTTGATCAGGAAAACAACAAGATCGCCACATTTTCCACTGAGCTTCACAGGACAAGCAAAAAATTGAAGTTGGGGGGATTTTCTGATTTGGATCGTCCTTCATCCCCGATCCTCTATAATTTTATTATGTGTAATATTTTTCAGTATATTTTGGGATATCACCTGGCCAAGTCATAGCCGGCAGCGCGCTCAGAACCCCTCTTCGGCAGTGTTGCATCAGGAGTCAGCTTCTTCACACGAAGAGTGCTGATCGCCGCTGCAGTAACGGCAGGAGGAGGAGCAGCAGAAATTTTGGCTTTCTTTGCAGGTGATGAGGGGGTGTTCTCGATGTTCGTCAACACGTGGCTTGCAGCATCAATCATCCTGATGCTAAACAACCTGGCCCTTGGGGCAAGAAGCGCGCGACCCCAGATCTGCTTATAAGGGGCCAAAAAAGCCGTGATTGCAACTTTTGCTTCCTCACTTTGTTATCAACACATTGTTGAGTTTGCGCTTCCCTCCCAATCACTGTCTTTGCAAGCTGCATGCTGCGCCTGCTGAGCCACGTCACGTCCTGTCCGAATCGGACCGCACGTCCTTCAAGCGATTGCTGGCCATATCCTGTGATTGATTTCATTGTGTGTAAGAAAGTATCTCATGATTGACAATCTGCGGGCCATGTTGCTGCAAGCTGAGATCCTTCTGTATATGGCCTGGTCCGTGTGGCATGTGGCATGATCTACCTTCTCATGGAGTGGCAAATAGTGTCGGTGCATCAATCTACAACGTTACTATGAACATAAAGATGCAGATGTATCCATAGACATGTCCTAATCATAGGCAGATGTTAAGGGTGTCGTGGGCATCCCGGTTGTTGTGGGCTCCCTTTGAGTCTAATGTCTTTTTGCGACGACAGAGGCGCTCTTTATCATCCATATCAGGAGTATGGAATGCTAACACCGCACGCCCAGGTCCAGGATTCCTTGTTACAAAGCAAAACTGTTTCTTGGGCACGATGCTAGTGAGCATGGCATGGGAGTTACGGTAGTCATATGCGTGATTGTGTGATATGCTTGTTTTGCAGATGTATTAAATCAAGTAAGGTCCGCCACGGTTGTGCCATCCTGGCCTGTGACCATCATTGCCCAGCCGTTCAGTCAGCAGACAGGAGTGAGACCTCGAAAGGAGTTGACAGCTGCTGAACTGAGGCATGCTGCCAAAATGGCGCGTCTCAGCGGGCTCTGCTACCGCCCGACTGAAGAGTTGTCAGAGTCACTGGTTCAGGAAGGCTTGCGCCTCATATCTTGCGGCCAGACGCACTTCACAAGGTCTGGAGTCTTGCAGATCACGATGCAGGGTTTGATGCTCCTTTAAGTTATTGACTAGCATTAAAAGTACAACTTGACATATTTCTGGGCAGATGGTATGTGGCGGATGGTCCTGCTGTCGATTCAAGCAGTGATGGAGCACTAGCACCAGAGACCAGTACTTCAGGCAAGGAGGAGCAGGCCAGTTCCTATGGAGCAGCCCATGTGACAGCTGTGGAAGGCACCAGTACGAAGTCCAGAACTCAGCGCATTGTCATGATGCGTGGTGTGGTGAGTGCACGCTCATCCAACCATGCCTCAGGACTGCCTCGTGCGTTGGTCTTGCTTTAAGTCCAGTAGATGGACATTTCCACCCACTGATTCAGCGGCTGTGGTAGGTGTGGCGGACAGCCGAGTTTGACACAAGGCTGTGGCAAGCGATGATGAAGTTTTGGCCAGCCACATTTGAGGGAGGCTTGACTCAGCCCCGCGACATATTGGTTGCCCATGCTGGTGCGCTCACAATGAAGAATTCGATTTATCTGCAAACTGCCCTTGGTGAGGATGGCTGGCAATGGCTCTCATTGCTGATGTTGGCGCAGGCATGGGGGATATGGCACAGCTGCTCTTCACAGAACTGAGACCCTTCCTGTTGGAAGCTAGCACAAGGGGACAACCTGTCACCTTTGGTGAGACATCCCCTCTTCCCCTTTGCATCATCTTGTGCGGTTGTTCATGGTCAAAATGGAGGTTGAAGCACGCTTCCTGCAGGTGGGCATTCCTTGGGTGGAGCGTTTGCCCTGCTGATGGCTTCCATGGCCCGCCTCAGATTTCAGATGCGCTCTGGCGCGATCAGTTGCTATGCATTTGGCGCACCTCCTGTGTTGTCACTCGCTGAGAAGACAGCCGCAGGGAGTGTCATGGAGGTGAAAATCACTTCCAAACCTTTTCTCTCCTTGAATTTTGTTCCTGCACAAATACTTGTCTTGCTTGGTAGGCTTGTTCGTCATGTCTGTGGCTTGGCTTGGCAAGGCTCACTTTGCTGGGTGTTGCGAACAGGTCGTGGATTTGCCGACCGGCTCTGTGAAAAGCTTTGTGCTGGACAATGACCCAATCCCTCGAGCTATGCTGTCAGTGGATCCCACCTTTGCCCTGCTCAAGCAGAGCACACCGATGTCATTGCTGCTCGAGGCACGGAGGAGGTTGTTTGGGAGCGGGGCATCGTTCACCCCTGAGCGCTTCTTGTACGAGAATGTTGGAGATGTGAGTGGGCTTGCTGGTTGCTGCTGGTTTGAGCTACGCACTTGCCTTTGTCAATCTTCCTGATCATTGGATTTTAAGCATAAGCGCTGACGTGTATCAAATGGCATGCATGATCCAGGTGTACTTGATACGGTGGACAGCAGAGTCTGGGCAAAGGGTGAGCCAACATGGCTTTCTGTGCTGGACTCCTCAGCCTCGAAACTACTCAATTGTTGCAGCGTAATTCTTGCCTTATTTGTGCAGGTGTCTCTGTTGGCGCCTTCTGAGATGGAGGAGCAGCTGAAGCTTGCAGTGGAGGAGTTGATGCGAACTCCAGCAGCCCTCATGCAAGCTCTGTTGGACCACTCGCATGGCAGCTACTCCCAGGAGCTGTATGCAGCCGCGCGCCAGTTGGAACAGCGCTAATGTTGCTTAGCGATGGATGTGCACAGCAAGAGCCCGTTTTGATGATGGTCACGGATCTGATTGATATGAAGATTGCACGACAGCTCAAATCTTATTTCAACAGGGCTGGCTGCGCTAAGCATTCACTGCTCGATTTCCCTGAGGCTTCTGTAAGTTTATGTACTACTGTAGAGACTGGACTGTTTCCACTGCCCTTCACTTGATCCATGCTTTCTGCTCGAGTGCTGGACTAAAATGTGCACCAGATCTGGCCTAGATTAGACTCCCTCTCAATGCACCGTGTTTATATTAACCATGAACACAACTTCAAGAAGCGCCACTCACGAGACAGCAGGGATGATCTGAGGATGCTCTGCAGGAATTTTCTACAATGGGATTCTGCAGAGCCGATCCAAGGATGTACCATCCATCACCTACTTGCACTTGGTTTGTCCAAGGAAAAATGTCGTGCATGAACCGAATCTCGATCTTGAGAAGCTTTATCGGATAGAGATGCATATGCTCGAGTACGACTGTATGCACACCTCTTCTCACAGATCTGATCTAGAGGCTGGTTCCTCAGACCATACGTGATTAAGCTTCCTGAATACTCCGAGCATGTAAACATAAATTTATCGCCATCATTTCAATATTCGTGTGGCAAATCAGCATGAGAGCCCTTCCGGGACTCTACTGCGCCCGTTGGCACCCGCCGTGCCAGGGTTAAAGTGTTCGACGTCAAACCAGAACACCCCTTTGAGACAAGACCTGTGACGGTCGATATGCTGACCTCTACACCTCGAACAGGACAAAGCCGGGATCGGTACTCGACGAGGAGTACAGCTGATGGCGGAGTGCGTTTTAAACCTAGTACCTAACGGTCTTATGACTTCTTGCATGTACCAAATCCTGAAAAGTTCATCTGTGACAAGATCATGGCTGATGGAGTTGACCTGCTGTTGCTGCAATGCATCCTTGCAGTCAAGAGGAGGCAAGGGTGCCAGCCCCCAGGCTGTCCTGGACATGAGTACCAGGCCCCATGCCTTTGGAATTGGAGACAACCAGCACTTCCAGCGCAAGCTGGTCAATGCAGCAATCGACATGCTCACGATTGAACCCACCTATGTGGTGGAGCGACTGGGCTCTCGTGACAGAGCAGGCCTCCAGCGCCTGCGAGAAATCTGCAGTGCTCCCATGTCCTCAACGGTGCCCGCAACGAAAAAACTCACAAAATTTAAGATTGCATGCCTTTTTGGCTCAAACTTGCACTGCTGCTGGAGCTGTGAGAGATGACATGGGCACACCTGCGCAGGGTGGAGGTGGCAAGCAGCCCACCTCGTTTCAGAGGGTGATTGTGCCCCTGCTTCACATGGTGAGCTCGCCTGAGGTGGCCAACAGCCCGCTGGGGCAATTGGTCAACCCAATTCTTGCCACTATTTTGGACAGCCTGGACTTTGATGCGCTGCGCAAGTGCCTCGAGAGACTTGTGAACTTTGGCAGCATCGCTGACCCTAATTATGGGGCCTGGAACAAGGTGAGCTGATGCAAGAGCATGCTCTCTACAGCTGAGTATCTGTACTTGCCAGCATTGTCACAATATTGTGAAGTTGACGACCTTGCCGAATCGCCTCTGTCAATAGCAAGCCGGCTGCGTCACTGTAGGTTTAAGAGAGCTTCTATCCACATGCATTCAACGCTGATCTGAAGGACACTTGGCATTTGATATCGCTTTCATACATGTCCATATACTACGGTATGCAGACGCGTGACGGCGATTGTTGGGAGCCCAGCAGCTGGGCTGCCCTCCTGCTGCCGCTGGAAAAATTCCTCCTGTTGGTGCTGGCGCGCTTCAGCCCCACCATCAAAGAGTCCCAGCTGGAGCACATAGACGGCCTCAAGCAGGAGCTAGACCGTGCAGTGGCCTCTGTTGGATTCGCAAGCCACTCCAACGGAGCCTCCACCAAAGATCGCTCTGCCGAGCTCCGCGCCACCCACAAGAGCCTGTGCACGTGAGTGTCTGCTTGCTGACTCTGCATCTGTATGTACTTGCTTGTGGTATGCCAGGTGCTCCTTGATGCTTCTGGTAAGACCGTGCATGTCCGAATTGCAGGGTGTTTAATGAGCGCAAAAGGGCAAAGGAGTTGATGGAGGAGAAAATACTGAGGGCCGCAGAGAGGGGCGCGAGGCGAAGCGCCAATGCAAAGCTGTTTGGAAGTGGTCCAGTCACCACTGGACTTGAGGGGCCGGGGGACTTGCGAGACGATGGTCCCAGGTGCCTTAATTATATTGGATCTTCTCAGAAACTTGCCTGCATGCATGTATTTGTTAAATTGATGAGGCAACGGACCCACGCTTGGCAGAGTTGTCTCAAAATGAACCAGCTATCAGCAAAGTCATCAGCTGATATCAGTCATGACTGGAAAGTCACGTGACTCTTATGCAGGCATGACAACGACCATGCAGCCATTGCAGACATCAGGATAGCGCCTACACAGGAGGAGGTTCTGTGCGAGGTCCTGCCGTTTGTGCCACAGAACAGGCCAGGCACCGTGTCTCACCTGCCCGCCGGCAGCCCTGAAGCGCACTACGACCTGCACTTCAGGCAATCCTTCCGTCTCCACCAAAGCTTCTCAATGACATGTGGACGCCATTGCAGTTTGGCGAGCTCAGTAATGGTCTGCAGCAACTTGTGTAATATCGGTTGCTAGCCAGGTCAGCAATTTGCATGCAGTGGGGCTTTTCACATTAACTTGCCATGTAGGAATTTGCATGCAGAAGCATGCTTGTGGGTGCAGGCTGTTCAGGCAGGACCTGGTGGGCCCGCTGTGCAGCAGCATGCAGCTGTTCCAGGGTGCTGGCGGCATGCAGTGGGCAGCCAAGCAGAACGGCGGGCGGCTCTCAGGCCGCGCTGGGAATGCCATGGACGAGGCAAACCTCTTCCTGTACAAGAACGTGGAGGTTGCTGGCCTGGTTGCCAACGCCCGCACCGGCGGCGCACACTTTGTGGTGCGCTGGCTTTGCTTCAAACCCCAGAACATCGCTACATTCCCACTTGAATTGCCCCATCCTCTGTGAAGCTTTTTGGATGAGCTGTGGGGCTCCAGTTATGGCCATGCCAGCAATTAGACATTCTTGTGCTCTGACTACTAAGCAGTGATCGATTACTTCATCCCCCGCAGCTGCGTTTTGATGAGCTGGACATGAACCGGAGCAAGACAGTGAGCCAGCGCAAAGCGTACTGGGAGGCCAGCAAGCGGCTGCAGCACGGCACGCTCGTCGCCCTGTGGTGGGCAGACCGCAGCTCCGGGCGCCCCTGCATCCTCTTCGCTGCAGTCGAGGAGAGGGACCCTGACAAGCTGGCAGGCAAACGCCCAGGCGCACGCCCATGCATTGGCATCAGGTGTGGTGATCCACTTTGTCTTCCTCACAGAATCCAATGCCCTCAAGTACAAGTGAGCCTTACATCCATTTCAGCACCACCTCAACCAAGATGTGCATGGAGAATCCAGATGCTAGCTTTGCCCAGATGCCTCCTTGGAAAGTTTTGCAGCTGGACTACCTGGACAAATTGGGCAAAAGAGCACACATCAGCGATTTAGGAAACATGTCTTTACAGAAAAAAATGTCTGGGTTGCCCTATGTCTACGCTGTTCTGCAGGTGCTGCGGTGCTGCGGATCGCAACACTCTGCTGGTGGCGGCCCTTGGGGAGGGCCTGCCTGCGCCGGTGGTCATGCTACAGGCGCCGGGCTCTTTCTTTGCCTACGAGCCCGTCTTGCGCGCGCTGAAGCATGCGCAAATGCCCCTGGCCCACCTGCTCACCATGCCAGCGACAGCAGCTGCTGGTAAGCCTTATTTTGCCTGTCACCTCTGCTTCTATTACTGATGCAAAGCCTGTCACCCGCATAAACAGCAATACAACAGGGGGAATATTTAAAACTTTGCATGCGCAGGGCCGCAGAGGGTCATCGCGCCACCTGCGTACCTGCCAGCGGGCTGCAAGTTTGACCTTACCCTGCTGGCATCAGACGACAAATACTGCCAGCCACTGGCTGAGGTCGATGTCACGGCGCCGGCTCACTTCCCCATTCGAGGCATACAGCTTTCATCTACACTGGACCTTGCCCAGGCTCATGCAGTGCAGGTGACCCGTCCCATCCACTTGGTGTAACAGGTCTTGACAACAATGAGCATCGTTGCCTGTTGCCAGAGCAAAAGCGTGATTGTCCGATATTCGTCGGCCTTTATGAAAATTTTATAGCATAACACCTGAGCCTTGCTAACAGAAGCTGCATCTCTTATAGCTAGCTCTATAGCAGCATTGACAGGGCGCTGCATCTGGTGGGAGTGCAGGCAGCGCTGAGTCAGGAGCTCGCGCTGATACAAGGGCCACCGGGCACCGGCAAGACCTATGTGGGCATCCAGATCATCCGCCTGCTGCTCGCCAACACAGTCGCAGTTTCACCCACCCGCCAACGCCACATGAGACTCGAGGCCCCTTCCGCCAAGCCTGTGGTGGGACCCATCCTGTGCGTCTGCTACACAAACCATGCGCTCGACCAATTCCTGGAAGGCCTGATGGACGCCGGCATCGAGAAGATTGTGCGTGCCGGCAGCCGGTGCAAATCCTTCACCTTCGTAAATTTCTGAAAGGAAACCCAGCACCCACATCAGCACTTTTGCATGGACCAGACCAGGGTTGATGCCAGAAGTGCGCGTGTGTGTTGCTTTGACCAGTGGCAGTTGTCTGCTCTGCGCAGGAGCAAGAGTGAGAGGCTGGAGGCTCGCAACCTGCGCTCGCTGTGCCAGGGCAGGGCATCAGGCATACAGAGGCACCTGCTAGGCGCTTCCAAGGAGGAGTGCAAAGACATGGAGAAGGAGATCGCCAGGCTTATGGAGTACCTGCTGGATCTGCCAAAGTGCGAGCCTTACTCATAAAACGATCATTTTACTTGACTGTCTGGACAGCAGACCACCCATTCCTACTGAAGGGGCTTGTATGTGGCAGTGACCTATTAGCATTTCATGACTTTGACGTGCTCGTGGCAAGCAAGCATATTCGTCCTTGCAGGAACCTGAAGTGGAGGACTGTTTCGGATGTCATTCTCTTCGATGCACCTGGCCTGTTCGAATCCCTGGTGAGAGCTCAGCTCTAGTGCTTTGTTCTGGTTTCCTAAATTGCCAAATGCTTGTCCATCCCTGGACGCTGACAAGCATGTGTTCCTGAAGACTGACAGGGCAGAGGCAGAGGAAGATGATGGATGGGAAAGACAAGGAGGTCCCCATGGCCTGGGCTTCTGGGAAGACTGGTGTTCTGGGCCCCACGTCCAGGGCAAGAGCCTGAAGGCAGCTAGAAAGGCCAAGAAACGGGCTGAACATGTGCGCAAGATGCCGAAGCCTGCTCAGGCTGTCCTCTGAGGAGTGACAACCAATTTCCTCAACTGCTTTACTTATCTGTTGCAAGCAACGCTCTAATTAGCGGACCCTGGTCTTCTGCAGGCAAAAGAGGATGCTGCTAAGGTCGCTTCGTGCACCAACAGATATGCTCTCCTCTCATTGGATGACGTCGAGCAGGTGGGTGCTGGACCGCTCGGCATGTTCTCCATCAGATGCATCTCCTCTTTGTTCTCAGCGTCGAAGATCTCACTGCACTCCAATGACTCACAGCTGGGCAACTTTGGAGACTGGCAAGTAGTGGAGCCTGCCAAGCCGCCGCGGGCAGTCCCAGTGCAGCCCAATAAGCAGCGCGTGAAAGAAGAAGAATTTCAAGATGAGGAGGTGCCTGCGCCCCACTTTGATGGGGACCTGGACAGCGACCGGCCGTTGGAGGAACTGCTCGAGCTGCACAATGCCTGGCGACTGAGCAGGTGAACGGCTCTGCATGTGCTTATAATACAGGAGACACCATTCGTGGCTTTCCAAGAGTAGAGATGTTCTTGTGGTTGACCACACTCCCAGAGCTTCAAAAGTCATTGGCACAAGATTCTTCCTGCAGGAAGGAGCGCCAGAAGCTGCTGGCTCACTGGAAGAGGATCCTGTACGAGGACTGGCTGTCTGAGCTGGAGAGTCTACTGGACCGCTTTGAGAGGGGCGTCCAGGTGCATGCCTTGCATAATGTTTTCCCCCTTGCCTCTTTAAGAATTGCAGATATGCCCTGGGTGGTCCCGTGACATAAAACAGGGGTTGATGTGTCTTATACTGCCACTGCAGGCTGTGGAGAGTGTGCACGCAGACATCAGCCTGACCGTGTTGAAGGAGGCCAGCATCATTGGCATGACCACAGCAGGCGTCGCAAGGCACCAGAAGCTCATCACAGCCCTCGGCCCTAAGGTATGCAATGCCTTCGCCTTGCTGTTTGTAATCTTCCCTGACAATCAAAATGAAATTCGAATCCCAAAATCCCAAAATGCAAAATCCAAAATTCCAAATCTATATCCAGAAAGCAAATTTCAGATTTGGATTTGGAATTTGAAATTCAAAGTGTGCTGCATGCAGATTGTGGTTGTGGAGGAGGCAGCTGAGGTTCTTGAGGCCCACGTGTTGGCAGCGCTTGCCCCACAGACACAGCACCTCATCCTCATCGGAAACCACGAGCAGCTGCGCCCCAAGACAGAAATGTACGAGCTGCGGGTGAGTCCCCATCCCATCCCTCCTCCCCAGAATTTTTGTTCGTCATTTGCAGCCTTGTTTGCATGTTCAATTCCAGCTGGTACAGGCCCTGACGGTAGGTGTTACTCCTGTTCACCTTCCTGCTGCACGTGTTCTAGGCAGGCGATCACTCGTTTGCACTTCTGCAACACATGTAAAATGGCATGCATGCATGTACCAGCAGATCTGCTGAAGGTGGTGATGCAGAGGTTGCGCATGGTGTGGCAGGCGGAGTCACGGCAGAGGTACAACCTGGACATCTCCCTGTTTGAGAGGCTAGTGCGCACGGGTGGCTTCCCCGTCACGACCCTGCAGGTCCAGCGCAGAATGCGGCCTTCCATCTCCAGGCTCATCCGGCAGACCATCTACCCCAAGCTCCAGGTTCCTTACGCCCTCTGAACTACATCATTCCCTCGTAATGTGAACAAATGATTGAGATCTGCGATAGACACCAGTCCAGAGCAGCTTACCTGCATGTGGTCTGTGCCTGCCCTGAATACGGCAGTATACAGCAATGGGTTCTGTTGGTGGCTCGCAGGACCACAGCAGTGTGACGGAGTACCCCGGGGTCAAGGGCATGCAGCAGCCGCTGTTCTTCTGGCGGCACGATCATCTGGAGGGCGGTGACGGCGACAACAAGTCCAAATTCAACAAGGAGGAAGCGCGGATGGCTGCCAAGCTGGCAAAATATCTGGTGCAGCAGGGCTACAGGCACGCAGCACCAACCCTCAAAGCTGCATTTTTGCATATCACTTTTCTAAATGTGGCAGCAAATGCATATAAAGGTTATTAATATGATGTTCATCTCTTGACCCGTGTTTGGACATTCCTGATCAGGGCGAATGAGATCACCATCCTGACGCCCTATGTGGGTCAGCTGCTGCGCCTACGGGAGGAGGTCTCACAGTTCTCGGTCTTCATGCTGGATGAGAGGGATGCAGAGCAGCTTGTGGACCTTCAGGTGGGTTATTTTTACTCGAGAAAGGGCCATGCTATGCAAGCTGACATGCGTTGAGGCACTTGCCATGTATCACTTTTCCTGAGCAGTGTTTCTGGTGCTGCAGGAGAACAGGAATGCTGTGAATGAGCTGGCCAATGGTATGGCTTTTCCAGACATCTAGTGCCATGCATCAACCCCACGTTACTCTTTTGGGATTGTTCTGTGATATGATTTTGTACTTCTTTGCTCGTTCGCAGCGTCTGCATGCATGCAGGGGCACCGGCTGTGACCAAGGCCAACCTGCGTGATGCTGTGCGCGTGGCCACGATTGACAACTTCCAGGGGGAAGAGAGCACCGTCATCATCCTGTCCCTCACCCGCAACAACCAGTAAGTCACTGTCTGAGCAAATTTGCACCATATTTTGAATACACAAGACACACTCTCATGCTCACCCCAACTCCTGATCTCACTGCAGTGGTTTGTGTGTCCCAGTCCTCTGCTCAATGTTCCTTGTCTGGTGCGAATGCGCAGGCACGGGACCATCGGCTTCCTGAAGGAGCAGAACAGGATCAACGTGCTCCTGTCGCGCGCCAAGCACGGCATGTACATCCTGGGCAACAGCGCCTGCCTCTGCGCGCCGAAGGGGGCCGACATGTGGCCACAGGTTGTACAACTTCACTACCCTTCTGGCATTGCTGATCTGACCTCAATCTTGCCAGCAGGTGCAAGCTCAGATGTGACCAGTCTCCTGGTCTGAGTGTATAGCCCGGTGTCATCTGTGCCAGGTCATTGACATGTTGGAGGCGGATGACTGCATCGGCGAGCGGCTAATGCTGGTGTGCCAGAACCACCCAGAGACTGTGACCCCCATCCGCACAGCGGCAGAGTTCGACGCCTATGCGCGCGAGGGCGGCTGCAGCAAGCCCTGTGACAAGCGCCTGCCCTGCGGCCACGCCTGCCAGAGGTGTGCGCCCTTTTTCTGCAGGCACTGACCAGTGCTCCCTTTGCCATGATGATGCCTTTGTATACATCAACCAGAAGGGCTTGTTCAGATGTCCTGAAAATTATACAGGGGAACGAGATACAAATGTCAATGAGAGCACAGCATCTGCACGGCAAATGCACTGTTGCCAATTTTGCATATATAGCCACGCCTGTCAGAAAACCTTTTTCTGACACACTGTGAACATTGGTGATGGCAGGGCATGCCATGTGGATGATGAACGCCACACGCAGAATCGCTGCATAGAGCCCTGCACCCGCCTGCACATGCCATGCAAGCACGCCTGCTTCAAGCTATGCTACCAGGACTGCGGAAAGTGCCTGGAAATCCTGGCAGGGCCCTTTGAGCTTTCCTGCGGCCATCAAGTTGCAGATCTCCCGTGCATCAGGCAAACTTTCCCCAGAATTTTCATATCCCCTTTGTTGACCTCACGGATCTCTGCATCTGCTTTGAAATTTTGGTGGGCATGGTAGTGTCATCCTTCATGCTCCTGATTCCCAATCTGCCTGACAGGTCTCAAGATCTGGGCAAGGTCCGGTGCATTGATAATGTGGACATCACCTTTGCCACCTGCGGCCACAGCCAGAAATGCTCTTGCGCAACAGCAGAGACGACAAAGGTGCGATTCTTCAAGTCCCTCACACACTGTTGAAGCATGCAGTCCTGAAGCAATGTTTAGATTCGTGCTTTAAGCACATAGTCAATTATTTTTTATTGGCTTGCATGCAGATTGACCCTGCCAACTGCAAGGAGCCATGTGCTGCTCAGCTGGCTTGCGGTCACATCTGCAGCGGGACCTGTGGCGAATGTTTTGCCAGGAGAGCCAAGTTGGTCTTGCCGGATCCTGCAGCAGGTCCGCGCCATGTCTTGCTAATATTATGTGACAGGCCCCATGATATATCAAAGCAGCTCCTCGCCAGGCTCTTTTCATGCATCACCGGCACAACGTGGTTGACCTTGATCTGATTAATTGAGTATGCTGTCAGGAGAGGAAGCGGCTGTGGACCCAGCACACCATGCACCCTGCACAAATCGGTGCCAGCGGACGCTCTTCTGTGGGCATGTCTGCGGCAAGGCCTGCCACGACGGGCGCGAGTGCCCGCCGTGCGGTGCAAAATGTGCTGCGGCCTGCGCGCACTCCAAGTGTGGCATGCGCTGCTCCGACCCCTGTGCCCCATGCGCCCAGGAGTGCCAGTGGTCCTGCCGCCACCAGGTAGGTGCTCCATTGAATAGGTCCATCGATTTGAAGCAGCTCCAAATGTCACTCGGGATGTGGCTTTGTTCAGCCTCTTAAGGTTGGTGGCTGCGGGTGCAGGGGAGGTGCATGCTGCCCTGTGGAGCGCCGTGCAACCGGCGTCCCTGCGACCTGCGCTGCGAGAAGCTGCTGTCCTGCGGCCACCGCTGCCCCTGCGTCTGCGGAGAGTTGTGCCCCAAGAGCAAATTCTGCACCGTGTGCGGCAGCCAGCAACTGCAGGTGATTGTGTTTTATATCTTCGTTTCTGCTTATTCCCAAGTCAGAATAGCCAGGCTCTCTGCAGCAAATCCTTGTGTTATGTCCAATGCCCATAGAGCAGGATGGATGCCCTTCTGGCAAAGAGCAGACTGGTGAGGACCGGACGACGGTGTCAACGATGTGGCATGTGGGTCTAAGGCCTTGCTTGTGCTGTGAGCTGCAGGTGAAGGACCTTATCATGTACGAGGATCGCTCGCTGCGCAGCTACACCGATGAGGAGCTGGGCGAGGATCCGCTGGTGGTGCTGTCCTGCGGCCATGTCTTCCCCATGTCCAGCATGGACGGCCACCTCGAGCTGGAGAGGGTGTACGGCCACCTGGACGTCGTCAGCCGCGATGGCACCTCTACACGCATCTGGAACGAACCCAAACACCTGCAGGTGCACAGTATTTTCTCATCAATAACCGTTTTTAATTGCAGCCAGACATTGCACACTGTGCTGGACAGTATCTGAGGCGGTAGGTTTATGAAGTGGTGGCACATCCTGACAGCCTAGGAATCACCCCAGGACTGCATCATTTTCCAGCTGACGTCTCTTTTCGTTCAGACCCAAATCTGCTTCCCCCTGCTTCTGCTCCTCTGCCCAAAGAGGCTGAAAGAAATTCTGTTACACCGCAGGGCCAGCACGAGCCTGGGAAGAGCTGCCCGCTGTGCAGGGAGCCCATAGCAGGCATCTTCCGCTACGGCCGCACGCTTCACAAGCGCGCCGCCGACCGCATGCAGCGGACGTTCATGCAGAGCACCGGCATCTGGCTGGCGCGGGCCAACGCCAGGCTTGCCAACCTGGACGCCGACATGAATGCCCTGCTGAGAGATGGTGAGTGTTGGTTATAAAAGTGCCCACCTTTGCGTGATGTGCCATACGGGCTCCCTCGCGTATTGAGGGACATAAGAAGCTGGGAAGCGCTGGTTTGAGAGTCATCAGGGGGACACATTCATGGCATTCATGGCATTCGCAGTTGATTTCTGTCTGTGTGGGTTTGTGTGACAGGCCCAGGAGTAGTCAAGCCGGAGGCATTGCTGGCTCGGGCAGGCAGGGTCCAGGCAGAGTTTCAGGACCTCCTCAATACATGCCAGGAGCCGCCCACCGTGAAAATTTACAACGGCATCAGGTGATCCCATTGATGCCAGCAAAGCAATTGATGCCAGCAATTCTGCAGTCACCGCCATTCAACACAGAGAGTGATTCTTGGAGGCATGGCACGACAACAATCTGACCTGCAATTTACGCAAAATAGACCTCTTTTGCCGGTTGGAAAACCTGTCTATACTCCGATGGCTTTGCTTCCCTCATTGACACGCCAAAACCAGGGGCGTGATCGCTGTCAGGTATCTGCGTGTAGAGTACCTCTAGGCTGAATCATGGTGATGACCTGATTTTCTGCATGTGGCTTGTGGCAGGAGCTATCTGGCGAGGCATGTCCAGGCGGCGAGCCTGTCGCCAAGGGAGGAAGAGAAGGTGCTCCGGCAGCTGTCTGTGCCTGCCCCCGACATTGTCCCCCTGTGCAAAGCCATGATTGGTCTGGGGCGGTCTGCTGCACTGACCTCCACGGCCCTCGTGCAACGCATTGCACAACTGCTAGCGCAGCCGCCTGTGCCAGAAATTGGGCTTGTTAGGCGGAAGGACGCTCCTACCATGCAGCCGGACGAGATCAGGCAGCTCTGGGGCGAGGGAGAGGCCCTCTTCAACTATGCCTGCAATATGATCGCCCGCAGCAGCACTGTCGCGCATGGCGCAAAGGCTGCACTGACTCAGGGTGCGAGAGGGGGCCTCATCTTTCACTCGTGTTGTTTGGGCAAGCACTTTTCCCTAAGGTCTCCTGTTTTAGTTGGCTTGACCTATTGAGAAGATGTGCCAACAGCAACAGGCAGCTGTTACTGGTGGTATAGGAGTGACTTGGTGAAGCAAAAATGGATTGGAATGTGTCGCGCCTGGCGCAGGCATGGCACTGGTGGCTCTGGGTAGGGTGCAGCAGCAACGAGTGCGCGACTTGGCCCACGCGCACTCGAGCAAGCTTCGCGAGATACTGGGGGAGCAGGAGGAGTGGCACGATGACATACTCCGGGAGCAGAGGGCCCTCACAGCCCACAGCAATGGTTGCAGCGGCGAGGCTCTTGGGCTTCTACAGCCCCTGCAAGGTACGTGAAGCAATACCGGCGCTTTTCCTGTGGATTGCAGTCTCTTGTCCATCCTGTCAGGTGTACTTTGAGTATACTTTCTTCCAGGAGCAATAGCTACATAGACATCCAGTGAGCACGTCCAGTAATGTGCTTTGATAAGTTCGCTGGATGACTTGAGCTTTGCTGCAGGTGCTGAGGACGTCATCCAGGCAGCAAAGCAGCTGAGCGACGCTGTTCCTGGGCTTGAGAGCTACCTTCACAGCGAGCCTACCCCTGAAGAAAAGAAGCGCATCTTCGATGCAGTGAAGGCGGCTGATCCCACCTTGAGGACAGCCGGATTCGCAGGGCATGCATACACATGCCCCAACGGCCACGTGTACTTCATAGGCAACTGCGGCTTGGCAAATCAGCAGGCCAACTGCATCGAGTGTGGTGCCCCAATAGGCGGCCAAGGGTATAGCCTGGCTCAGGGAAACCAGGGCACAATCGTGTCCATGGCCTGACCTCGGCATGTCACAAAAAGGCAGACAATTCAAATTCGAAGCTCACGACCTACAGCATGCAAATAAGTTGTTGTTTGTATATATCAGATATGAAGCAAATTAAAATAATATAGTATTCTCGGGGTGTGCTTTAATATTGCAGCATCTTAGCGTATGGACGTACATGTACGTGTACACAAGAGTGAGAAGTCATCCTAATCTTTTGCTGCTCTATGCTAGTCATGAATTACAGTCAGGCTGACTGAAGCTCAATTTCCCGTGCCCCGTGCCCCAGATCTTCCAGATCTGAGGCACATTGTTGGTTTTTAGGGCATATATAATTGGCACTATACATAAGATGCTGCCCTTTCCATGTTACAACAGTCCAAAGATGACTGTGCAATGTTGCCTCACAATTCTTGAGCAGATGATCATCTGCTGACTACAGTGAAGATTCAAGAAAATTGTAAAATAGTTGCCACTACAACTCCATTACGCTGCTGCCATTTTCCCTGCTGCTGCCATTTTTCCCTGTTCTCGAGCGCTTTGCCAGTGGTTGATTGGCAGAGCCATCTGCGCCTTCATGATCTCCGTTCTCCTCAAGCGCCTGATGGAAGTAAGCAGATCTTCACTCCACATTCATAAATGGTGTGAGGGCTGCAGTGATGTTTCACGCTATCATCATGTCTTCACATGCTAACAGCGGACATGGATAATTGTGCACTCTGCCTCACCTCATGCTGCTGCGCTGATGCGGTGGCTCCATTCTGTCCTTCAGGATCCTGTTGTGATGCAGAGCTGGCCTTGCTTGCAGCAGCATGAAAGGCTTTGAGCCGCCTGTCAATCTTTCGTACCTGGACAACCCATTGTTGAGAAGTTAGTGGGCTGCACTGCATCGGCACTTTTGCAAGAGGATCAGCCCAAAGGTTTCAGGCAGGACGAGGCGCACAGAGAAAAATGGCTCATACCTCCTCTGCTTTCACTTGTTGAGAACCCTCTGATCCAAAGCTATCTATCCTGCCAAATGCTGACTTGAGCTCCTGGACTATGTCTTCTGTGCTGCAGCCTGCGCGCGCTTCCTCCTGAGCTCTGCCGGCCACCCTGGACAAGAAGCTGCCCAAGGGAACCTTCACCTGCACCGAATCACGCCCCATCATTCTTGATCCACGGTGCAAGAAAACAGCTGCAGCATGACCAAGACATTGCATTCTACTTTCCGAGAAAGCGGGTGAGTCCAGTTCCCCAATAGCAGGAGTGTTCGCAAGGAACAGTGAAGCTGGCAGAGCAACTCTCGCCAATTCTTGTGTTGCGCAGAACACTGCTGTTGTCTCACCAAAAAAAAATCAAATGGGTTCTTATGGCTGGGAGCCACCTTGTTGCAGCCAGAGCGCATGGCGGCCAGCGCCAGCTGTCCGGGAGGGAATAACAGCGGGGCGTCTGTCAGCATGAGAGCGTCCACTGCCGCCCGAGCAGCTGCGCGCGCCTGCGCCAGCGTGTCACCCCCCAGCTCCTGCAGGGGTGGGTCGATCACACTGCCCTCCTTCTGGCAGTCCTCCAAATCCTGTACAGCAAATCCCCCTGAATTGCCTGAAAAAGGTATCGTGGTGATCCTCATAGGGTCATGCATGCTGCATTGGGGTTCAAAAATAAAGAATAAGCATTGAATTTCCATGGATTGGGCTCTGTAAACATGGAGTGAAGCAGAATGAACATCGAGATGTGAGGGCACAGACTTCTAGCTTGGGAGAGATGTCAGTGCTCTCACCGCAAAGTACCCCGAGAGGGAGGTGTAGGGGGAATAGGTGATGAGGTCGAAATTGAGCCCCTGCAGCACGAGCGGCTCTGTGTTGAGCACCACCTCTTCGTCCTGCTGCAGCCGCTTGCAGAAGTCCTCCGCCCCAATATACGCCTCCTCCACCTGTAATATATTCAACCACCTTGCCTCAAATTAGAGAAAGAGGTGTGCAGACATCAAGGCAGAGCGAGCGCCAGTAAATAGGAGACAGGGCTGCCTCGCAAGTGCACATCATGCAACAAAAACACATGTTGATCCCACGGCCAACGAGCACCTTGCCTCAAATATGGTCAGTCCGAATATAGATGAGCACCTGAGGGAGGTGGGACAGCCTTGTTATGGCCTGCCCAAAATTCATTTCGGGCTGCAAAACAGGGGCTGGGGAGCTTAAACAACAACAGATTCACAGATATGAAGAGTAGAGACTGGGAATGTTTCAAGCAAGTGCTTGCGTGCGGGCCACTGTAGTTGTGGACATCTGCTTTTGCATGCACTGTTACTTTTTACATCGCGGGGCCTCAATCTGATGGAGTTCTGGTGCAGCAGTACCTTGCCGGCCAGGTAGATGGCTGTGAGGAGGATGTTCTTGGGGTCATGCTGCAGCGTGGAGTAGTGGAGGTAGAAGCGTTTCAGGAACAGCACCGCTGCCGCCTGGACCTTGTTGGGGAAGCCAAACGCACGACACATCTCCTGGATCTTGCCGGAGTAGTACTTGAGGAGCGCGGCCTCCTCTGCTAGGCTGGGAGGCCGGGTCTTCTTGCCTGCAATGAAAGGAGCGCTCAATTCGGGATGTTACTCATAAGGGAGTATATTGTACAGTATTTGCAGATTGTGGACACAGGTGCATCAAGGGCTCACTCTTTTTCGCGGGCTTGCTATCAACATCAGTCTGTTGCTGCTGCTGCTGCACCCCCTCAGGCTGTGGGGTTTCCTCCTGAGACAGGCAACTTCTGGTCAGTTACCTCTGGCATACCCAGCAAATTGAAGCCTCGCTTTGCATGCGGTGCTTTTGGTGCGCTACATCGAGGTTTTCAGGCGATCCAGGCACGTTAGTCCCACCTTGGCAACGGCATCTAGACAAGCTTGACGCCTTCTTGTCCGAATTTCGGTCTGCACGTGATTAAAAAGTGATCAAAGCGGTCGTAAACGTCTGACTAGTTACTAACGTCAATTGAGTCAATGTAGATCATGTGTGAGCGAAAGAACTCACCAGTTCATCGGTTGAGAACAGCCATCTCTTCCTCTGAGACGATATCTCGAATATCATAAAAAGGGTCAAGCAGCTGGATTCTTTCACAATATAATACTGATCTCAGCAGACGCCTAGAATTTGCTTAGATCTGCTCGTCAAAGGGACTGAAGGCTAGATCACAAAGGACGTGGATCACCGCAACCTTTACACACAACTTTCTTGGGGCCGCTACATATCACCAGTGAGCACTGAATTGTCCAATCGTTCCTGAAATTGATTGCCACACATCCTGAGTTTCATTTGATCGGCTCCTCTTCCAAGGACAATTCGAGGGTTTTGTGACATCAGGTCCATGTGTAGGGTTTGTGGCGCCCGCCGACAGAAGCACTTCGTACTTGTTCCGGTGAATCCCTTAAGAGAAGAGTTCAAGTTGTTTCGTGGCCTGTTTTCTTTGTGTTTCCTGTGTGTGCATAATAAGGATCTAAAGCGGCACACACAACGGAGTTGGTTCACTGGGCAACATTCTGCAAGTACTCAGGGCCTACGTATCAGATTTATAGCTCCTCTGCAGCTTCCTTTTACACACAATGATGGATGTATCTGAGCCAGTCAAGGTCACAGCAGAAAGTCTTGGAGTGTCGCAAGGGTATGCTGCCCACTTTTTTCTCGTACTATACTCTCCCTACGGTAGTTTGGCTTCTTCGGTGCTGTCAAGCCCTTTGACACTATTTTCCATAACTTTTCAAGTGGAAAAGACTTATTTACAGGAATGCATTGCATCGGCGAAGACTATAGGTTCTACTATCATTGATACTAGATGTCCACTTCTGTCGCAGGCAAGAATACGAGGGGCAAATACAGTACGATTTGGGCAACATGATGGCGAGCGATCACGGCCCCATCGATCAGGCTCGATTCAGAGCTGACCCCGATGCAGCCTGCCTTGAAGTCGCCACTCAGATGACACAGAGCCTGGTGGCTCGCCTCTTCGAGCTGCCCAGCGAGGCTGCCCTGGTGCGAGCTTTCGTCCAATTCCTACCAACTTGCCATGACGATCTTTCTCCTAAACACCCTGCTGAACACACTGCTGTGGTTCCATTGTGGTTTGCTTGTTTTGAATCAGAAAATGCACCGTGCGCATCAGCTCGGCAGCAGTGCAAGTGGCTTCAGGAGAGCGCGCATGATTTAAATTGTGTTGCAGGAGGGCCGCGTGGCGCACCTGCCGGAGCCGACGACGGCACTGCCGCGGGCCAAGCCGCTGCCGAAGCCGCGGGCGCCGACAAAGTGGGAGCAATTTGCGCAGCGGAAGGGCATCGTGAAGAAGAAGCGCAGCAAGGAGTTGTGGGACGAGGAGGCCGGCGAGTACCGCCGCCGCTTTGGGTACAAGCGCGCCGGGGACGAGTCTGAGGTGCCCATCATCGAAGCCACGGCCGATGACAAGGTGCGCGCTCGTTCTTGCATTCTTGCATCTCCACAGGGAAATCCCTGACTTTGTCTGTCATCCAGCAATGTGGGGAAACTGCAAGGAGAAGTTGCAAAGATATTGCATGAAAAGCAGCAAACAAAGCAGAGGATGCGCAGAGATCATCAGGCGTCAGGGATATCTTATATTTGAGAATTTTGAGCTGGCAAAGCGCTGTAGGTTGGGAACATTGAGCGGCATCACGATGTGGGTAAGTTGAAGATGTGTTCGGCCGTGCAGGTTGGGGAGGACCCCTTTTCAAAGCTAAAGGCGGAGAAGCGCGAGCGCGTGAAGGACCAGCAGAAGCGTCAGCTGCAGAACATCAAGGCCAGCGCCAAGGCCGTCGGGACCTCAGCCGCGCTGCCGCCCACCCTCAAGCTGGCCGCCGCACTCCCCGCCCACGGCAAGGGCAAACCCACCAAGCGCAAGGACATGCATGATGATGTGCGCCCCCCACCGGTAGCAATGTATTTTTATTAGCCACTCTGATTATAGACAAATGAGGAATATAGACGTCAAAGCACAGTGAGCGCCAGAAGATACGAGTGAATGGGCTGCCCCCCAAGTGACGTCATGCAACAACAATAGGACAACAGAGTGTGTCTCGTGAATGTTGGAGCAGGGTAGGATAGACGTGGACATGGTTTGGTGGAAAGACATGAAAATGAGAGCATGGATTTGTGGTGCTGTGCAGATCAAGGCGGCGTCCAGGCAAGCGGGAGTGTCAACAGCGTCGATGGGGAAATTCGATGAGAGGCTGCCGGGGGAGAAGGCCGGAGAGCGGGGGACCAGCAGCAAGCGCCAGAAGTTCGACCCCGTGTCTGGCAAGGCTGGCACAGAACTGAAGAAGGTGTGCTCCTCTCTCCTTACCAGGATATCATCCAGGACAATCTGTACGAGGGCCTACTTCGGTGCACGGCAGTGTTTGAATAATTATGATTAGTGTCATTTCTTATGCGCTGTTCCTGCCAGAGGCAAGCTGCAGGTAACGAATGGCTGCAGACAAGCTTCGGTGTTAAGAGTCACCTTAATTGCAAAGGCAAGAGCGGTGTGTGATGGGGTGGTGCATGCAGGCTGCGGGGCTGGTGGACAGGATCATCCGTGAGCATGCAGACGACATCCTGGACTCGGACAAGGCTGTGCGCCGTGTGGAGGCAGAGCGCCACAGCCAGCTGGCCAGTGCACGGGTGCGCAGCCTGCACTCTGTCACATGTCCTCTCCATTGCGACCGCCTCTCGAGACCCACATTTATCATCATCATTACATTCTTGTCCTGCCAGAGGTCCCACTTTGACATTTTTCAACTGCACTGTTATACCTCTGCTTGTCGCTTAGGCACCGACCTCATGTTGGTGTCCACAGCTGCACATGCAATTCTCAGATTGTCGATGGCTTGCTAACTGTGAAGCTGTGGGTGGATGCAGGCGCAGGACAGCGATGACGAGGGCAAACGGCCGAGCCGGGCAGGGGACAAGGGCAAGAAGGGCAGGGGCGGCAAGGCGACCAGCACAAAGGGGCAGCGCTTCGCTGCGCTCAAGCGCACTGGGGGTGCTGGTGCGGCTGGGGGTATCAGCAAGGGTGGCCGAGGCGCCAGCCGCGGCGGTGGCGGCCGAGGTATGAGCCGGGGTGGGGGCCGGGACGGCGGTAGGGGCGGTGGCAGGGGCGGTGGCAGGGGTGGTGGCAGGGGGGCGAGCAGGGATGGGGGCCGGGGCGGTGGTAGGGGAGGAAGAAGGGGCGGTGGCAGGGGTGGCAAGAGGTAGAAAAACACGGAAGTAGATAGGACACAAAGGAGTTATAGTACGGTTTGTTGGTGGGTGAGCATGCTGTGTAAACTTTACAGTTGAATGGGTCATAAGAATTTCAAAAGGCCTGCTCTATTATCCAGCAGGACACTTGTTTACATGATGTTTATGGGCAAGGTTCACATCATACGTTGCAAAAAATCTCATAGTGCAAAGTTTGTTGATCTGCTCCATCTGGTGGTCAAAAGCCCCTATCATCCAGATTGCGGTCCACAAAAGCCTGCAGCCTGCAGGCAGACTCTGTATGTTATTGTTATTTATCAGTACTAGGAATATTACGGCAGATTCCCTTCTAAAGAGAAGTTTGTTGGTTCCAAGATGAAAAGAATGCTGGCACATACCCCCTCTCAAAGTCCTGTAATGTCAGGCCATTCCGCAGCTGTCGAGCCACAAGTCCAAGGGAGGCAGCAGTTCGCACTCGTGAAGCCATATCTGCAGTGACAGGAAAGTCTGCAGATCAGCATGCAAATTGCAACATGCATTTGAATGCTCCTGATCTGATGCAATCAGATCCTGTATGCGCACCGTCAAAGTACAGCATCTGCCCAAAGGATATTCCAACTGTTCCCTTTGCTTCCCGGAATGTTGCTGACTCATCGTTAGGATTGTGTTGGACCTGCATTGCACTTTGAGCAATCATATCGTTATGCTGATGGGTGCCTCATATCAATAGTAAGCATCAGAGAGAAGCACGCACTGTGGGCTCAAAGCTCTCAGCGCAGAGCTTCAGTAGCAGAGGCCGGCTCTCTTTCTTGGACATTGTTGCCCCCACACGTATTCCCTTAAATCGAAGAGCTGCCTGTATGCCAGCAGCATCTGGATAGGGAGCTGCTTCTGTGCCTGGTGCAGCGTATTGCCAGAGGACTCCCTCAACATTGAACAGCACTAAAGAAGGCAAGACAGAGAGCTTGCTCAGCAGTGCCACTGCTTTCTCGAAGGATGTAGCTCCTGCTGGTGGAGCAGAAGGCTCGGCCATCGCCAAGAGACAGCGAACGTTTCTCAGATCAAACAATACTTACTTTTGGCTTTTCTTACGGTGCAGTGGATTCACATCCAGTACTGCACAGAGGTCCAATCACCTCTATTCTCCCTCAATTAGAGTGTTGCCGATATTGATCGCCTGCGCAGCAACTAGCCAAGCAAGACAAGGATCCTTCCGGAAGAACTGCATGCCAACAGCACGGCGGCACATGCATGCCATCATCACTCGTCTGCTGACGCGGCCAACATGCCCTGAAAGATCGATCATCGATGCGCCTCATCCACAAGGAGGGACTGCTCCCTGTTTCTTGAAGTGAAAGGTTGCTTTCAAATCAAGGTATCGGCGAGCAGAACCCAATGTCAATGGTGTTCAGGTGACTCTTAACTGCGAAGATCCAGTAGGGAATTATAACCACCGGAGCTCGTGATATAGAATTTTGCGATTCGAGATGGCACAGTCGGGTGCAAGTGAGCCAGCTTCAGGCAACGCGACCCCCTTGAGTCCTGGCCTCTCAGCCCTTGCACAAAAGGAGATGGAGTGGGCGAACGCAGGGGAGAAATTAGCGGTCCTGAATTTCAGCGAGAAGGCAAGATTCCGTTATGGTCTGGGGAAGAAAGAGCTTTAGCTTACATGCTTGCTGTGACATCAAGCAGTATCCTGCCCCAGCACACCGACTGTGGGACTTGGGCAACATAACCTAGATCCTGATGCATCTGTCCTGCTGCAGGTCATAGAAGAGAAGGAGAGGCACTTGCGAGAGTGAGTCCCACTTCTATCAATGTGCACTAGCGATGCACAACTGCTTTCGAAGACCAACCAGTCCAAAGCCACTGTGTGACTGGAAGGGCCGTGCTGCTCAGGTGTATCGCCAATAACTATACGCGCATTAAAGATGTGGAGCGGGAGCTGGGTGGGCTGCAGATGCAGCTGAAGCTCAGCACAGGACCCAAAAAGTCGGCCCTGATGATGATCAGGAAGAAAATAGAACTGCAGAATGAGCGCGTGCTGGCAGCGAGGGATCGCCAGAGGGCAGCCAAGAAGGTGGGCTATCTTCTGCTGCATGCAGCTTCTATCAACCAGAATCGGATGCTCTTGAATAGGACATCTCAACAAAAGTATGTGCTGCAGGTGTTTGAGACAGCAGAGGAGGCCTTGAAGGCAGAGGAGCAGGTGAAGGAGCGCCTGTGCCAGGAGCTGAATCTGCTGGTCCAACAGTCAGCGCATGCACAGCTGGAGAAGCTTGAGCAGGTCAGTCTGCAAGACAGACTCCAAGACCCTTCCTTCTTGCTCAACTTTCAAAACCACTGTTTGATGATGCTGTCAAATGGGTCTCTGTGTTGGGCCAGCATCCGAGATATTCTCCTTCATCTATCCTGCTGTGCCCACAGCTGACGGAGCGCTTGGAGCGGATGAACCAGTCGGTCGGGCACAGCAGCGACAAGGAGCGACAGCAGGAGGAGGAAGTGACAAACTTAGTCATGGAGTCCCTGCGGAGGGTGCCAGCTCCCCAGCAGCCAACCCCACCCGCAGCTGCCGCAGAGGAAGCCCTGCCAGCGGGCCCCGCAGCAGCGACGGAGCCCCTGGTGGCCACGGCTGGGGATTACACACTGGCCGGCGAACCCGCCGTGTCCAGGGCCGCATCCCCCGCAGCTGGTGCTGCGAGTCAGCTCCCTGCAGGAGCCGACGCGTCGCCGCAGCACAGCAGGCAGGCCAGGCAGCAGCCCCAGCCGCAGCAGAGCACGCCCAGGAAGCCGACGCTGCAGACTGCGGCCGGCAGCGGCAGCGCGGCGGCCAGCCCCGCGCATGCTGCGGCCGCGCGCGCCCGGCATGTGCCGCTAGCTCCGGTTGCCAAAACAGTCGCGGCAGCGCCGGCTGCGGCTGCGGTTGCGCCGCGGCCCCCGCCCAGCTCAGGGTTCCGGGGGTTTGACACCTGAGCAGGGGCTTCGACCTGCAGTGGAGTCATGAGAGGAGAGATGGATCTGTACAGCTGTGTAGAGCGCGTGGACCCAAGTGACAGTTCAGCTTTCTGTTCAGGACCTTGCATATGGAGGACACCTGCAGTGGCAGCCTCCTGCTGTATTTAACTGACATTCAGAGATATTGAGGACATGTAGTAGGCATCATGCTGTGCTTCTGTTTCTTGCAGCTTTCAGGGGCTCGTCTAAAAGTCCTGCTTTTCAAAATGTGCGCACATTGTGCGATGTTGTTAATTGTTGCGCAGACTGCTCAGCAGTAGGCTATTGACGCCCATCTGCAGTCGTCGGTGGGCCCCAACATGATGTTGAGGTTCTTGTGCAATTTGGTTCACAAATTTATGTGTCGATCAGTGACTGTGCATAACTGTGCAAATTAAAATTATGATCTCTTGTCCTTGACATTCTGCTGACGTGATTTGTAAACATTGGAGAAGTTTATGAGCAGCCCAGCACTCACTCATGGCATGAGTGGGCCAGCCCGAGGCATTCTGTGTAGGATTTATTTCAAGCTTCTCTCGTGCCATGCATGGCATGCCAGTAGGATCCCAGGGCGTACTACGACCTCTTATTCACATGGGAGCTGCTGTGCCATGCCTCAGATCGAAGAGAAGCTGCATGCACTGCACTGCAGCCTGCTACTGACTCAGTGGCATTGGCAATCAATAGCCTATTGATCTGAGATGCCATCAGACTCGGAGAACGCATGCATGCAATTTAATAATTACAATCGTCTGGCTGATAACAGGGGAAGCGCTAGCATTGGGTCTGCAGGTACTGAACCTGCATTTCCCGTGTTGTGCTGTGCCTTGCTGCAGGAGTCCCAATACACCCAGCGCATGCGGGCCAATGCAGGAGGTCGTCGCCAGGGTGGAGGGAGCTTGCGTCTTGCGGTTTCGATCTAATCCTATGTGCTAGTCGACATGTAAGGATCATTTTGTCTGGCACTAATGCTATGATGGAGCTTCGAGTGAAGGGCCGGGGATAGCAAGGCCGAGGTTCGACGTCGTGGTCGCTCTGCAGGTTGTGGCAGGGAACCATATGCCCGGCCTGCCACAGCTTCTGGGGCACCCAGAACACGAGGAATTATAAATCTCAAACATACATCGGCCCTTGGGTCGCTTCTGTTCGCAACATGTTGAGCTTCATGCGGTTGCACAGATCAACATCCTCAAATTCGGAAACCAGAGGTGAGCACCCTGTTGTCTGAGGGCACGATTTCCAGTACCTATGCATGTTCGTGATCATCAGCATCATCAATCGTTAAGGAGATTCGCGTAAAGATCGCCAATAGTTCTTATCACCACTAAGCGAGGGTCTTTTGAGGACAACGCAAGCAGCATGTTTCCAACGAAGAAAGAACTCCCTTTTAATGCTAGTAGAACCCAAGTGCGAATGTCGGATCAGCTGTCTTCCACGTTCCTGATGTATCAGGGACCGTGATTGGAGAAACGTTACATGGGCATGCCCAACAACTAGTGCATTCGACACCTTGCGAAGCCTCTTCTGCTGACTGAAAGAGCAACTGTATGATTAACCACTTCTTGAAGACGAGGCCCCCCAACACAGTGTGTCTCCTGGACTGCAGGTACCCCTTCCATGGCAGCGATGGAGGAGGTGCTGAGCACACCATTGGAGCAGCACCAGCAGCATCAGCAGCAGCAGCCGTCTGAGCGCCGCCGATTCCTGCACCGCTCCGCCACCATCCGCTCGCGGTCGGCTGAGATCCCCCCGGACGCCGGCGCCGCTGCGTCCGGCCGCCTTCACTTCCGAGCGGTGCGCATGCATGCATGCACCTGCGGCTGTCCCCACTCCTGCCTTGACTGCAATGGAAGTTCTGATGCCAGACGCATCCACTGCATGCTAGCTGGCACTCGAAGATCACGTCTGAGGCTCCAGCGAGGCTGAGGGAGGTGCCGGTAGCGTCTGGGTTGGCAGGGCAGGCTTCTTTGCTCATCTTCAGGCACTGAGCAGCAAATCAAGCCAGCAGGTGCAGGCAAGGTGACGGTGTATGACGTGTATGCGTTGTTGCTGAGGAACAATGCAGCCAGCATGTGCAGGCAAGTTGACGATGCGTGATATGCGCGTGTGCGCAGTCGGTGCTAAGGGCGGGGGGCCTGCTGACGACGCTGGGCGCGCGGCGGCACGTGGTGTATGCGACGCAGGACGGCGCGTTCAACTATGAGGCCATGCTGGCGCTGGACGAGGGCAACCCGCGCCGCGGCGTGCGCAGGACAGTCATGGACCAGCTGCCCACGGTGCGCGCTCATTTTTCATCCCCCCTCCTGCGCTGCTTGCTGCAGAAGTGATCGTGACTTGCTGCACGTGCTTATACATGCTTTCACTCGTTCATACTTTTGCTGGTGCACAGATCTCCCTTGACTCAACCATCATATCAGAGAGCTGCTTGGCATCGGCTTGTGCCTGTTGAGCATGATTGGCAGGTTTGCATGCGAGGGTGATCTTCTAGAGGTGGTGAGTTGTGTTGCAATGTGTGCCGCGCAGGCATGCGCTGGCAGGGCGGATTTGAGCTGCGAGTGTCACATCTGCATGGACTGCTTTTCAAGGGGGACCCACATGACGCGGCTGCCATGCGAGCACCGTTTCTGCAGCACCTGCATCCGCAAGTGGCTGCACGACCACCGCACCTGCCCCGTGTGCCGCTATGAATTCCCAGACTGCCAGACTATCTTTGTGAAGTAATCCCTGCAGCACTGGTGTCAATGCCCAGTCTGTCAGGGGCCTGACCAGCTGGCCACCTCTCAAGATAAGCAGCCAGGGTTGCCTTGTAGATCACTCTGTAAAATACCAGCATTCGCTGCCCAAGGGGGGCAGGAAATCTTGCACCGGGGGTCCAGTTAGATATGGGAGATCAGGGATGAATGTCACCGAATGACCCATTTGGGCCATGCATGTGTGCAAGTCAGCAATGGTATTCAATATCCGGAGCTGAATGTGCTAATTGCTTGTATACCGTCATCAGCAGCGCTCAAGTTATTGAGGAAACTCATGGCATGCCTGCCTCCCTTGCGTGAGAATATGTACCCTTTCATGTGTATGAAAATGGAGCTTGACTCACTAAAGTTATTGGGAGCATCAGGGTCCGACCGATGAGTCATGAAGATGCCAGACAATTTTCAGACTGAGTTGACAACCTTCAGTGTATGTTTGGTCCCTAGCTTTGCATTGATGCTTGTTCTTGATGAGTCTTGAAAACATGTGTCCCTGCATGTTAGTTGATCAACTTTATTAGCATGCACAGGTCTTGTGCTGGTCTTGAGTGCATTTGCATGTACGATAGGATACTAGTTTGGGAAGTAAGTTGCAAGGAAGCTTGAGAATGCCCAGCAGAATACAGCAGGTGCAGAAGCTGCTGCAGTTGGTGCTGGGATCATTGTAACATGATCATCTCAAGTGCTCATGTTCACATATGTGTACCGTAGTGTGACACTCATATCACACAATCATACTTCAGCACAGCTACATGTGACCTGAAGCCAACTTACCCCAGAGTCTGCAAACCTAAAAGATTTCCCATACATCGAAAAAGACTTGCATACACTGCAGATGCAGTAGCAATCCACAGCATCTCTTCAAGAAGCATCTGAGCTGCAGAAAGATTGACCCAGTCCATTATGGCACATGGAACTATCTTGTTCGCCAGATCTGCATGCATCCATGGCCAGCCAGCAGACTCAGTACTTGAGACATCGTCCCCGCCATTCAATGAGTAAGGGTAATTTTATCAAAGGCCCAGAGACTGTTTCTCATGTCTGATCCATTATTCTGCAAAGTCCTGTGCAAATTCACTCAAGCCTGCAACATCAGCATAACCACTGGCTCCATTTTGTGACTCGCTCCGTTTGTTCAAAGGTGTGCAATGTTGGCGCAGTCTGGACCAGCAAGCCAGCACAACACTGCTGCAGTCCTCACCCTCAAGCAAGAGAATAATCCAGATAAGCAAAAGGACCACAGCCAGCCTCCAGGAATTCACCTCCCTCAAGTCAACCCAGCTCCTTTCAGAGGGCTGCTTGGCTGCATGTTGGGAAGAGCATTGCACTGAGAAAGACCGCCAACATCAAGTGTCTGCTGGGGGCTCTCAGAGACTTTATTGAGTGCATGCATGGCTACAGCTATTTGTTCTGAGCGCTGACTTGCGTGCGAAATTGCCTGAGGACCCTTTGAGCGAGCAGAGACTTGCAGCTGTGACTACGCTGCGAGGGTTAGCGACGAGTCTGCCGTGGCTGCACAGGTGACTACATTGTCGATCACCAGGTCTGACACGCCCTCGGGAACGAACTGCAACGTGTCCACGACACATCCAGGAGGGAACACCACATACTGAGGTGACAGCTGGACCAAGGAAATGGTGCCGACCTCACATGCGCCAACGCGCGCACCCGCCAGGGTCCCAATGATCTGCACCCCGGGTGTATTGCACTGGGTGAGCCGGCGCTTCTGCGGGCCTCCCACAATTGTGACAACGTTGCCACCACCACAACCAAGGGGGTTGAGCGAGTAAGTGTAGAGGCTGAAGACGCTGAAGGAGCCCGCTGCAGCGCTGAGTGTGAGGGACGACACCGAGGGGTTGGCAGAATCCACTGTCAGGAGGAGCGAGCTATTGGTGTTGAATGTGGGGCCAGAAAACAGCTGGTCCTTGTCCGCGATGAATGTGGTGCCTTCCAGGGGCGCCAGCTGCAGGCCGTGGTAGGTGTAGCTTGTGGGCAATGCTGGGTCCCTGGATGGACCATCTGCGGCCGCAAGCTTACGGTCCGAGTTGTCGGCGTTGGCGATGGGGTTGGCTCCCTCGGTCTCGTCAAAGCTCAGGTAGACTGGCGGCCCCACGCAGAGAGACCCGTTGGCGCCTGTCGGGCCGGTGGGGCCGGTTGGTCCAAAGCCGCCTGTCGCGCCGGTGGCCGCCTCCCCGGTGGCGCCGGTCGCGCCGTCTTTGCCATCCATGCCACTAGGTCCTGAATGCAGAATACAGTGATAAGTATTGCACTGCTTGAATGCACTGAGGCGGGGCTCACGACAGTGCAGCTTGCTCTGCAGCTGTAGCATGCAGTGCCAGGTCATTGCATGCTCACGAGAGTGTCCATAAAGAGAACTTTTACTGGCGGTCCCCCGGTTGCTTGTCGATGTTCAGACTGCATCACTCTCAGAAGGCATCGCAGTGCAGTATAAGTTACCTGTTGGACCGTCGAGCCCGTTGGTGCCGTTGAACCCCTGTCGTGACAAGCAAGTGCTTCCAAACTCAGTCAGGTGATACTCATGCCTCAGTGGTGTGAGCCCAACACAACAGAGGCCCCATTTAGGACGGCTGCACGATACTGACAACAAGCAGCTGGTCAAAGATCTGTCTCACCGGTGTCAGAGCGTTGACTTTGTCGATGAGGGCCTGATATAAGGCGTTCCTTTTAGCGAATACTGTCCGGACTTCTCCTCGCAACTCCGCAATCTCCGCTTTGCTGGCCGGCAATACCCCGGTGAATTCCTTTCTACTCTCGTTGTACAACTTCTGGATCTCATCTGGTTTGGACAAAGCCTTCTCAGTTTTGTTGTGCCAATCCTGAAGTGCATCTGGCACAACGCCATGTTTCTTGGGACGACCTTCAGCCAGAAAGAACCGAGTCTGAGTATAAGCGCTCTCCAGCAGAATGCTTGGAATGAAAGCATTTGAATAAGTTCGTGAGCAAGGTAGATTTACCTGTGGTCTCCGCACCAGCGCTGGACTTTATTGAAAATAAGAACACTTGGTAGAGCAACTGCACGAGGCCCAGAGCCCTGAATACTTTGACGTTCCTGCACCATAGAGAAGACTCAGGAAGCTTCGAAATACAATCATTACTTCGGATAGTGGCGAGTAATTGAAGAGGGCTCCCACCTAGCCTTCATGGCGTCAAGCGAAGTCCACCAGAAGATGAGTGAATAAATGGTGCTACGTCGATGATTGCATGCGTGTTATTTCCTCACTGATTGCAGTCTAGGCCTTCTCACAAAATATTCACTGCCAACTGGGGAAGTGCCAAGGCAGCTTTGAGCTGTCTCAAGATTTAAAGGTTCCGAAAAATCGAGGCAACAAGGATACGCGCTTTTCTCGGAAGATCTGACATGGCAAAGGGAGGCACAGGCATGCAAAGGGTATGAGTAAGGCCAAAGATCCAATATTATTCCAGTTAATCAGCAAATAGGGAACACAGTCACTTCATCTGTGCTCAATGTGTTCGACTTTCTTAGCTAAGCTTGTAATTACAAGCTTAGCTACATAAGTTATAACTTACTTGAAATATGGGACCTAAATATCTTTATTAATATTAATATAGGGCTGATCTGCGGTTCGACCGATCAGCGCGCATTTGCAATGTCATAATATGCAAATATTCTGACTCTCACAGAGCCAGGATATCTGGAGATCGCTCCGGAGATGTCTTGGTAGATGTGGCACATGCAGGGGCCAATCAGCGATTTCGAGCACCAAGCTTAAGGAATCTGATGAGCTCAAGCATTTTGCGCAAGCAATGTAAGCCCTTAATTTGGATTTTGAGACTGAGCTGGGGTTGAGCTTATTACAATTGTGATCCCCTTGTGAACACCACAGCTGTGATGTCATCAGTATACAAGCCACCCTTCACAAAGCCAGCGCATGCGCAGGAAGTCTCGAGCATGCCTTGGCAGCAGCATATGCATCCTGATCCGGACGTTAAAGTCCTCATACGGTTTGTCTTAAGGTCTTATATAAGCTTATTGGCACCGTGCTCCAAGGACAGCATCTTAACAGTGTAGTCCTAAAAAGCTGGTAGCCAGTAGCAGTTTGTCACAAGATCTTGCATGTGACGACATGCATGGAGCCACCGCTGTCCTTCACGATAGTGCCCAGATCTGATTGTAGGCTCCAGCCACTTGATGGACGATGACACTTACTCAACTGTGATACAGGAAATGTCGTGTCCTATACGATTGACTTAAAATTGCCACCAAGGCACACTGATACCGTAAGTGACATGATCTAGATGGTATCCATATCATGAACAAAAATATCAACGGCCCTGACTTGGTCGGAACTGTACCCGACTTGGTGGCAACTTCAGAGTACTGAAGTTGCTGAGATTGGCAATCTAGCCCAGAAACTGGCTAACAAGACTTACACATTCCCTCTGACGCAAAAACCATTTCTTGCACTGATCAAGGTGCAGCTGCAAAAGATATTTGCTCAAAGCTGTGAAGCTCTACATTATTGAATTCACCCTGGTGCGGATGGTAGTCTGGCATGGTTTGATTCCTGTAAACCCCAGCTATCAAAGGTTTTATGCTGCCAGTGTCAGCGATGAGTCTGCTGAGGCAGCGCAGGCGACAATGTTGTCAATTGCCAGAGAGAAGACGCCCTTGGGAACGAACTGCAGCGTGTCCAACACACAGCCAGGAGGGAATGTCACATACTGCGGCAATGGCAGGAGCAAGGAAATGGTGCCGACATTGCATGCATCGACGGGAACACCAGCCAGGGTTCCGATGATCTGCACCTCTGCGCCAGGGCAATCAGACTGGGTCAGCCTGCGGCCGCGCGCTAAGCTGACTGGAGATAAACCGCCGCAGGCTAAGGCGTAAGTGTAGAGGCTGAACACGCTAAACGAGCCAGCTGCAGCGCTGATTGTGAGGCTGCCCACAGGAGGATCGATAGAGTCCACAGCCAGAAAAAGGGTGTCGTTGTTGTTGAAGGCAGGCACAAATACATTAGGGGCATCCACATTGAAGATCCTGCTGGTGCCTCGGAGGGGCGTCAGCTGCAGGCCGTGGTAGGTGAAGCTAGTGGGGAAGGGCGGATTTGCGGATTCACCATCTGCGGCCGCGAGTTGGTGGGGCGAGTGATCGGCGTTGGCGATGGGGTTGGGTCCCTCAGTCTCGTCGAAGTCCAAGTACACTGGCGGCTCCACACAGAGCGTGCCATTGGCGCCAGTTGGCCCGGTGGGGCCGGTCGGGCCGGTGCCGCCTGTAGCGCCGGTGGCCGCCTCCCCGATGGTGCCGGTCGCGCCGTCTTTGCCGTCCGCGCCACTGGGCCCTGCGCAGAGTGCAGCAGTGAGACTTTTAGCTGTTTGAATTCACTCTGGCGGGTCTGATATGTTGCAGCATTGTCTGCTAGGTTGTAGGATGAAGGGTGCAGGGCAGGTGTATGCAAAGGAAATGCACCAGTCCTCAGTCAGTTGTCACTATGTGAATGTATGACATGAATGCATCACATCCCAAAAGAATGCAAGGAAGCGGATTGATCAGTACCTGTTGGACCGCCGAGCCCATTCGTGCCATTGAAACCCCCCTGTCGTGACAAGTATGCACTTGTCAGGTGCTATGTGTGAGAGCCAAGAGTACAGCTAAGACTGCTGCACAATACTGATACCAACAACAAGCAGCATAACGAGGAGATCTTACCGGTGTGAATGACTTTATTTTGTCAGTGATGGCCTGCCAAAGGGCCTTCTCTTTGGCAAATTCTGTCCGGATTTCTGCCCGCAAGTCTTCAACCTCCGCTTTGCTGGCGGGGAACACCCCGGTGACATCCTTTGTTGTTTCGTTGTATAACTTCTGGATGTCGCCTGGTTGGGTCATAGCCTTCTCGGTTTTGTTATGCAGCTCCTGAAGTGCGTCTGGCACGAAGCCATTGCTCTGGGAACGACCTTCAGCCAGAAACACCCGCTCAGCATCGTGAGCGCACCGCTACATCAGCTGCAGGCAACACGATGCACACAATACGAGGTATATATACCTGTGGTTTTCGCAGCTGCGCCAGTATATACTGAGAGTATGAAGATTTGGCAGAGCAACTGCACGATGCTCAGAACCCTCCAAAAATGCACGTCCCTGCACCACAACGAGAGCTTAGGTATCTCCGCCGGCCTTGTGCTTGATATGTTGGCGAGTGAATGTGCGAAGAAATCTAATAGGGCTCCCACCTGGGTGAGCTAGTCTTCATGGCTACATCAGCTCTCCTACAGAAAGTGAGTACAGAAGCGGTGCTCCTCCGATGCTCGCATGCGCGACACTGACTCTCTCTGCTCGCGGCTCTGTCTGCGGCACTGACTATGCTTTTGCATTGCCATTGGCAAGGTTGAGTTGGCAGTGTTGAGCTGTCCCATTTTTCAAAGGTCTCAGAACCAGAATAGGCAATGTGCACGTGCACGTGTAGGTTACGCTCTTTTCTTGGACGACCAACAAACGCGATCAACTCCTCAACAGAATATATAAATTTTCGCTGCGCTATACATTAATCTATTACTGATTGTGGCTAGTAACCACCATTGGAACGCATTGAAGTCAGCTGGATTTTTCCATTGAAAATGGACAGACCTGTTCCAGCCTGGGATGTTCCAAAGAAATTCATGGCTCAAGCTTGTTGCGTGAGCAAGGACATGCTTTGAAAATTCCCAGCTCATGCAAGGGACAATGAACTACTTTGAAGCACTAAGGCCTCAGACCAGCATCTCACGTGAATCAGGTTGGCCAATTGTATGGCTCTCGAGCGGTTGAGGTCATGCTGCTCGAGTCTGTGATAATGCCAACGCAGGATGTGCTGAACACACCTTGGCGGGAGCATCAGCAGCCTGTATGCCAAGAGCTAGCAGTGCTGCCACTTGCCCATGGCTTAGCCCCGACCGGATAGACCTCGAGAATAGAGCTCTTTAGGCATCGATGGCATGATATCATGCAATGATTGCGCTCAGCAGTGGTGCCCCCGAGCGTGCTTGCGCATTACCAAGCCCTTAGAGATGTGACCAGGTGTGCCTCACAGGTCAATTTATTGGCAGGTGCATGCGGGGAATTTTTGCACCCACATGCACATGAGGTTGAGCAAGGTTGCGCAGCATGCCCTGACAGACACAACAGGATATTGCATTAACGGCACTTACGATGAGCACAACACTCTCCAGGGTAATTCTAAATGCAGCCAGCTTGTGCAGAAATGTAGGCAGAGCATGTGTTGCAGCTGCGCAAAGAGACGGTGCTGCCTGCCGACCAAGAGTGCGGCATAGCAGGGCAGGTGCCTGATGGCAATTGTCTATGGCGCTTCATGCTGCGAGGCCGCTGTGGCCTTGGAGATGGAAAATTCATGCATGGTGTGCTAGAAATTTGCGGTGGGCCAGCTCATCTGCCTGACCCCAGATGATAATGCAGTCAGCGTGCACCATGGGACAAAGGTGATTTGTAGATGGTGCTAGGGCAGTGCTCAATTGACTACGGATTTGTGGGGAGCTGGGGATTCAAACAGGACCTGAGGTCCCTCCTAGTGATAGGCTCAAGAAGCCTTATTGCCACCCAGTCGTGCGCTGGCAAGGTGGACGCGAGGTACAAGTGCTGAAGACGTGTTTGGACAGCTGGGTCTTTGAGCCCGAAACCCGCTTGGCACGGCTGTTATCCATATATGCCGTATGCCGTATATACCAGCATCATGATATCAGGCTGCAGCTCTAGACCCAATGCCCACTCCTTGGCAGGCGAATTCAGTGAGAATATGCCACTGAGTGCCTGGCTTGCAATCAACTGATATTTTGTCTAAGGGGCAGTGTATAAGGGCCCAGGATATGCAGGTGCATGTGTGCAATTGTTGCCTATGTGGCTGGCTTCCATACATTGTGGTTGGCTTGAAGCATTGCTCAACTGTCACAGATCACAGATGTAATCTGAGATATTACAAGCCACTAGACTAGCACCAGATTCTGGTGACCAGAACTATCACATGCATTGCACGTGACAATACCGTCACCGATGACTACCTCATCTATGGGAGGCCTGTATAGGCTCAACCAGACAAGACTAGCTCAATCAGCACAAGACAAGATGCCCACAACCACTAGACCCATACAGCTAGAGTCTCTGATATCAACCTTATTAAGGTCACACGGTGCAGATGGAGCTGGTCCTTCTGGGCTCCAGCTGTCAGAGGATTTATGCCGCCAGGGTCAGCGATGAGTCAGCCGTGGCTGCACAGGTGACAATGTTGTCGATCGCCAGATCCTGTACGTTTGTGGGAATGAATTGCAGGGTGTCCACGACACATCCAGGAGCGAAAACCACATATTGCGGGGAGTTGAACGGGGTGAACGAAATGGTGCCAACCTCACATGCATCAACACGAGCACCAGCCAGGGTCCCAAAGATCTCCACCTCTGCACCAGGGCAGAAGCCCTGGGTTAGCTTTCGGGACTGTGAGCCTTGAATGGTGCCGCAGGTGAAGGCATATGTGTAGAGGCTAAACACGGTGAAGGAGCCCCTTGCAGCGCTGATTGTGAGGCTGCCCACTGCTGATGGATCAGGGCGGTCGATCGGGACCTCCAGGACCAGAGTGGTGTTAATGTTGAAGGACGGCAGAGGTCCGTATATGCCGTCGGCCGAGGTGTCCAGAGTAAAAATGTTGGTGGTGCTTCCCAGGGGAGTCAGCTGCAAGCCGTGGTAGGTGTAGTTGGTGGGGAAGTTGATTAATGCGCCAGCTGAATCAGCTAGGACATGGGTCGAGTGATCGGCGTTGGCAATGGGGTTGGGCCCCTCCGTCTCGTCAAAGTTCAAGTACACTGGCGGCCCAACGCAGAGCGAGCCATTGGCGCCAGTGGGTCCGGTGGGGCCGGTTGGGCCAAAGCCGCCGGTTGCGCCGGTGGCGAACTTCCCGGTGGCGCCGGTCGCGCCATCTTTGCCGTCCGCGCCGGTGGGCCCTGTGCAGAGTACAGCAGTGAGACTTTTAGCTGTTTGAATTCACTCTGGATGTCCAGCTTGCTCTGCAGCTGCAGCATACGCAGCATGAATGCCCGGCGGGCGTTCATTGCATGATAGAATGACCAACCAAAGAAGTCTGTAAGGCAGTCAGCGGTTGCTTTTATACACTACTTTGCAATCATGGCCTGCATCGCTCTTGGAAGGCATGGCAGGGTAGTAAGAAGGTACCTGTGGGACCATCGAGTCCATTGGTGCCAATGAAGCCCTGTCAGGACAAGCACCCGCTCCCAAGCTCAGCTAAGGCTCAGTCATGTTGTACAGGTGTGAGCCAAGAGAATAGAGGCCCCACAAAGTATTATTGCACGTAAATAATCTCACATCAAGCAGCTTGTTATACAAGTGTCTCACCGGTGTCAGCAGGTTGACTTTTTCGATGAGGGCCTGCAAAAGGATGTTCTCTTCGGCGACTTCTGTCCTGAATTCTTCTCGCAACTCTCCAACCTCTGCTTTGCTGGCTGGGAATACCCCGGCAACATCCTTTCTAGTTTCGTTGTAGAAACTCTGGATATCGTCTGGCACAACGCCATGGCTCTTGGAACGACCTTCAGGCAGAAAGGAAACCTTGTCAGCATGAATGCAGCGTCATCTTATTGTTTCTTTATCAAGAACCTGTAATAATGTACGCAAGGTCGATTTACCTGTGGTCTCCGAAGCAGCGCTGGTGTTTATTAAGAGTAAGAACGCTTGGCAGAACAACTGCACGATGCTCACAGCCCTGCATACTGTCACCTTCCTGCAACAAAACTAGAACTCAGGAAGCTACAACACCCAGATTTATGATTTTGCAGTGTGCTTAGGAAGTCAAATGGGTTCCAACCTGGTTGAGCTAAACTTCATGGCTACATGCGCTCTTCACCACAAGGTGCATAAAGAAGGAGCGCAGCGCGTTCCCTCGATGCTTCCATGCGTGGTATTCACTCAAAGAAACGTTTCGGGCCAAGGCAGCGTCGCCATTGGCCAGCGACTCGCCAAGGCAGCGTTGAGCTGTCTTAAAATTTCAAAGGCCTCCAAGCCAAGATAGGCAACGTAAGACACACTATTTGTCGGACGACCAATTCTCGATTATTTGACATCTTTCATCATGCATATGCATGGCCAAGAACTTACTGATGTTAACAACGTTGTCGTCAAAATAAACACACACATCATGATGCATGCACTGCCAGTGATCAAAACATGAGGCCTCGCAACTCAAAGTCACTTACTGCGGTTGCATTTGCCATCAAGTAAGACACTTACACTACAATACCATCTTGCAGCTTAAACAGCTCAGCACGCTGGCTTGCGCGTGCATTCACAGATCTGTCTAGACAGGACTATCAAAACTCTAGCTGATCTCCAGGACTCCACAGTCATGGGAATGGTGTGCCCAAAGATGAGATATCTCAACCGCCTCACTCACTGTGAGTGAGTACCATATACTGCCTTCTGCCAGAAGAGAGCAGCGCTGGCATGCCATCAGGGAGTCTGTTGCAATTTTATGGCCAAATGCTGTACAGTATATGAAGGTACAAGACCCCCAGGAATGACACGTCAAAGATTGCCTGGGCTAGTGTGTGCCCCTCCTGGACACTGCCGCATGGTGCACAATAAAATTGAGGTGTCTCCATAACACTACAGAACCATTTCAGAAGCCCCAAGTCTGGAGATACTTTTCTCGCATCCCATGCGCTTGCCAGCTTACTGGTGAATATCAAAGATCCTTGCCAGAGACCTGGCCATACACACCAGAAATGTTGACTCCGAGCAGGAAAAATTTGCATGCAGATTAGACACCACCAATTCAGTTGCTTGCAATGAATCCGGGGCTTTTGTACCTTTCCATCATTCTCCACCATGGCCACAAAACATCTTCTTGCCAGACGAAAGTAATGGGAAGGTATAATAGGATTGACGTCTGGGAAATCTCCCTGCATAGCACACATGGGGCACTCATGCATGCAGAAGCTCGCAAGATACCTTACTTCCCTGAACACCTTTGCATGTCAACCAGCTGTAATCAGGTCATAAGTGCACCTGGTTTGTCAGGTAGACACCCAGAGGGATGATCAAGAGCACCGAGCCTGCCTGCACAGCGGAAACCATTCAACAGGGAAGTTCCAGTCAACAATAGGTCTCCATGTGGCTCAAAACCTTGAAGTCATGGGAGTGTCATGGCGTTCTCACCCCCAGGAGTGGGAAGAGGAATCGCAGTTCAGGATGGTGCTCCAGGAAATCCTGCATGCCAGGGAATGATCAGATTGATCTGCCAACTGCCCGGTGTGAGGGCTTCTGCTACACAACGAACGCGTTCCAACACCAGTGATGATGTGCTTACCGCAATACTTGTCACTGAGGCGATCATGGATCCAAAGAAAGTGACCCTGCGAGATAATCGGATGTGTGAGTATTCCAACAGGGCTGGATCTAGTAGGTCTGACATCCAGGAGGGAGAGGTTGACGGGACTTACATCAATATGATTGTCAAAATAGCCCGCACATTATTCGTTCTCTTTTGGGCTTCCGAAATGCCCTTCTTCCCTAGTATCGGAGCTTCTTTTGCCATTCTCAGGGGAGTACCTAACAGGACCACATTCAGGTGAGGGTCACAAACGGCTTATGTGGTGCTAACGCATTCCAAAGGCTTTCCTACTCGATTGTACGAATTGATGAAAGAGATATCTAAATCGATTGCAAGTTTCGCTGCCTAGTCATCGCACGTGGTTGCTGCACACGTGGCACTGATGGACACTGATGAAGCTTGCATGTGACCAAATATGCTGCCAATGAGTTCCATTGTGATTGTGGAACACGAATATACCTCACGACGATGCATCGATATGATCTCATCCATTAAATCAGGTACTGAAATATGAAACATTGTCCTTGTACAAACCATCCTCTTGGAGTAGCTATTCACGCTCGGAGCACCGAAACTTGCACGACTTTGCTTTGAATAGAAATACACGGTATGGGGAAGAAGATCGAAGTGATGCAGCAGAAGAGTCCTGCTGAATTTTTCGCAGAGAACAAAAATATTGCAGGGTTTGACAACGTAAGTTTCGAATCTCTAAACCAGAACACTCGACTGCATGGCAATTTTAATTGTACATTTCCTGTTCTGATCCGGTGACAGCAGAACCAGTGACATGTATTCGCACATCATGCACATCTTGCTGTCTAAAATCTGAGTGGGTCTCCCTTCAGCCAGGCAAATGCCTTTATACCACCGTCAGGGAGCTGGTTGAGAACTCCCTCGATGCAGCAGAGAGCAGCGGGAACCTGCCAGACGTTGAAGTAACCATGTATGCGCCGAAGCAGAGAGCACGTTGTTCATTGGGAAGTCACTGTATAAAGCAGTCAGCCCATTGCCTGAATTCATTTAACGATGTCATTTTGTGTGCTTGCTAGAGAGGAGATTAGCCAAAAACGCATGAACACCATTCGGGGAATCGCAAATCTTGAGCGTGTGGATGAGACCCTGTACCAAGACTTTGAGACAGAGGACCTTAGGAAGGTGTGCCATCGCCAATTCTCCTGCCGACCCAAGCTGATGTAGAGCACACTTGATGGCGTTCGAGTTGAGCATTGTTGCAAGGGAAAAATGCATGGCTTTGTGTGCATGCAGAAACGCATGGCAAAGGAGGCAAGGGAGCAGGAGAAGCTGATGAAAGCTGCTCAGAAGGTGTGTAGATCTCTATGATCTCATGCATGATGGCCTTTGCATGTAGATCTTCCATGGCTACAATAATGTTCATGGCATGTGTCAATGGATATGTACAGATGGAATGCTGTCATGCAGAGGGGAGAAAACCCGGAGGCCCTGCCAGGTGTCAAGAAGGAGGCGGAGGTCAAGAGGGCAGCCGCCGCCTCAAAGAGCACCAAGACGTTCTACAAGGTCACTGTGAAGGTGAACGTGGTCTTTGCATGTGCTACACTGCCCCTGCATTTTGCTCCTCTGTGCCTTGGACTGCAAGGCACGGTCCATCACCTGCGCATCACAGAGGTATTGTGATGTCCTCACAGGACAATGGCACAGGGATGCCTCACAAGGACATTCCCAACCTGCTGGGCCGCGTGCTGTCGGGTACCAAGTACGGCCTCCAGCAGACGCGCGGCAAGTTTGGGCTGGGCGCCAAGATGGCCCTGATCTGGTCCAAGATGAGCACTGGGCTGCCCATTGAGGTCTGGAGCGCCAGGCAGGGCCAGAGCTTCATCTCCTACTACAAGCTCGACATTGACATCCACAAGTAAGCCTTCCTCTGCACCTCAGGTTGCATGAGTTGCCCAAATCTGTCTGTGCGAAGTGGGCACACTGCCTTGTTTCGGGAACACTGACACGCCATTGAGATTTGTTCTGAGGTCCAATGTCTCTGCAAACAGCAGTACAATGGACATGCACCAGGATGACCGACCGGGATGACAGGATCACAGCGGTTCTGCAGTACTTAGCCAAGCTTTGATGCCATGCAACATAAGGACGAGCCTGCAATTGGGAGTGAGGAGGTTCTTGTGCAATGCTGCGCAGGAATGAGCCGAACGTGCATAAGACTGAGGAGAAGCCAAATCCAGACAGGTGGCATGGCGCGGAGCTGAGCGTCACCATCCTGGGCAACTGGCAGTACTACAGAGCCAAGATCCACAAGTGTGCCTCAAATGTCATCCTCTGAAATCAACAGAAGCATGCAGGTTTGTAAATCACAATGCTTCAAGGATACTTCTGGGTGGGGAAGTGATGTTGTGGTGCTGCATGCAGGTATCTGAGGCAGATAGCAGTCATCACGCCCTACGCAAAGTTCAGCTTTGCCTATGTGGCCGAGGACGAGAAGAACAGCATCCGCATCAACTTCACAAGGCGCACTGACAAGATGCCTGCTCCCCCCAAGGTAGAGCATCACAACACCATTGCTGACCTGACCATACATCTCTGCACAGCAACACCTGCAAGACGCCAGTTTTTGTACGATTAAAAGCATGCTTGGCAATGTGCAGGAAGTCAAGTACCATCCGGCTTCTGTGGATCTTGAGCTCATCAAGCGCCTCATTGCTGTGACCAAATGCTCAACACTGCGCCAGTTTCTGTACAAGGACTTCTCCTCGATCTCCAAAGACTATGCAGGCATGCCACCCCATCAGCCAAGCAGATTCCCAATGCCATTACACTCTCTTTCACAGCAATGCAAGGGACTGTACATCCTCAGAACAACAACAAAGAGTTGCTGAGTGCTAGGGAAGGATTCAAAGGGCGGATCTGACGGTCTGTGAGTGGGCGCTGCAGGGCGGCTGATAGCTGAGATGAGGTGTGGTGTGGACGAGGACACATTCCCTGGAGAGCTGGATGACAAGCAGATAGTCAGCCTGCACCAGCTGCTGCACGAGGCCAAATTCAAGGACCCTGACAAGGACCACCTCAGCCCTGCCGGTGGGCTGCACCCCTTCCCCTGCTTGCATCCTCACTCTACCCTTTCTAGTGCTGGATTCCTGAAAGCAACCAGGGTGAAAAAGATGCTTGCCTGTTGTGCAGGGGAGTACAATCTGCGCCTGGGGATCTTGAAGGAGCTCAACCCTGAGCTTGTAGCCACGCACCAAGGTACGAGGCAGAAACAGCCTGTCTATGCACAATTGGGCAATCCATTGCCCTGACTTGGACGGCTGCCGCTCTTTGCTGACACATGCGTGGCTTTCTGGTCCAACTCATCTTCAGCAAATGTCCTGTGATGTCTCTGAGGTCTGCATCTTTGCAGGGGATGCACGCGTGCTGGAGGGTCATGCATTTGTAGTGGAGGCGGCAGTGAGCGTGGGAGGCCGGGACATCAAGCCCGGCATTAACGTGTACCGCTTTGCCAACAGAATCCCCCTGCTCTTTGAGGTGTGCTCTCATGCCATGTCGAGCGTGATTCAAAGTCTTTGCTGCCCATGTTTCATGCGCTGACAAGGAAACAATTGCATGTACAGGGGGGATCAGACGTCATCACAAGGACGGCTCTGAAGCGGATCAATTGGGCTAACTACAAGATCAACCAGACCAGTGACAAAGTGGGTGTCTTTGTCAGCATTGTGTCCACCAAGATCCCCTACAAGGGGGCAGGCAAGGAGTACATAGGTGCGGCAGATCTGCACATTCTATTCAGTTGAGGTTCATCACCTACAAAATTTATCCAAGTCAGGTTGCTGATGGTGTTAGAGATTGTGCTGCACAGCTGATGACATGGACGAGATAGTGCATGCAGTCAAGCATGCCCTGCAGCAGTGCTGCCTGCAGGTAAAAACAACAGCCTCCCTTTACATTCCTTTCTGTCATCGTAACTTGTGGGATACTAGGATGCAGAATCTCGCCCTGTAACCGCTGCTTGCTTGTGCCCTGCAGCTGAAGGTGAAGATCACGAAGCAGCAGGCCGCGAAGGAGCAGAAGCTGCGCCGCAAGAACCTGATCAAATATGTCCCCAACGCTGCGGCTGCTGTCTTCAAGGTCCTGCAGACCATGTCCGAGACACCCGCGGTACTTACCTCCGGACCTTTTTACCCTTCAGCACTGCATTTTATTGTCCACTTTGCTTGCCTCCAAGCCAGCCCTTTGAAATCCATACCCTTCGGCTGCTACACATTCAACCCTCAGATAGAGTGGATGTGCTCTGATACAGTTATCTTCTCTTTCTGTCTGCTTCTCTTCATGCCTACTATACGGTGCCTTGGGTCGCGACGCCTTTCCTATAACGGCTTCATGTGGATACTACAAAACAATCCTGGATGATCAGGGCATGCGCACTGCAGTGCCACGGGATTCAATATGGTGGATAACTGGCGGATCTGACTGGGGCCGTGCCACGTGCAGGTGGGCCCCAAGCGGCGGCGGATGGAGACAGACAATGACATCCTGGGCCCCGTGAAGAGGCGTGAGGTGGAGGAGGGAACGCTGGTGCAGCGCCTGACCGAGTACGTTGAGCGCATCGACACCGACATGGTGCGCCCGCTCGCTGGCGTTGTCACGTCCAGACTGTTCTTGTTTGGGGTTGTGCACATTCCCAGCCCCAGTCGGTCAGGCACATCAGATTGCTTCCAGCCCTTGAAACAGCTGAGGGCTGATGTGATGCCTGATGCTCGTTTCAGAGTCAGCGCTGAGCATGACAAAAAGTAGATGCTGACAACGTGAAATATCAAATATTGACTGAGTCAGCTTGCTGGAAATACTCCTGTGTTAATTTGATGGCTCTTTGGGCCTTTCTGGGCTGAGCTGAGCTGAATTGTCTTGGCCGTGAGGGTGGTGAGCATTGCATGAGCAGGCGCTGGAGTACCAGATGCAGCAGGGGATGGCGGAGGGCATGCAGCAGCCGCTCTTCCTCATGCCGCAGACGGCGCTGCACAGCTACGGGCCGCCGCTGCAGGGGACTGCATGCACACTCTGCCTGCTCAGCGTGGGATGAATCAGAAATGCAACCCAGAAGCATTTTTATAAGAAAGAGAGAGAGAAAGAGAGAGAGGGAGGAAGCAACAGAGAGGAGGACACACAAGTTACTGCCCTTGTGCGTTTCATGTGTGTACTTGCGTGTGTATATCTGCGATGGTTTTGTGCTCGTGCATGGGAACTCAGGGATGTACTTGTCTTTAGGGGGTCTGAGTATGGTGCTTAAGCCTCGCTGTTTCAGTAGTCTGCTTCTTAAATGTGCGTGAAGCCTGCATAAAATATTAGTTTAGAGGGCTTCCTTGCTAGAGTCGTGCTAGCATCTCACGGAAGTCGTGTCAGCCAAACATATAGCTTGAGCTTGGATATATCATGAAGGTTTCCTGCGCGGTGTGAAGGAACGATACGCGATGGAGGCGATAGAGTGACACAAGACGTGGCATCCATTTGTTACAACATGTTCCATCATGTGACAGAACAACAGATCAGCAACACATACTGTACAGCAGTGCTGTAAGAGATGTATAGGGTTCACTCAGTCGTTATACTCCTCATAAGTGCTCTTCTCTTTGACAGGTCAATTTCAAGCTCAGTCCTGCTCCTTGGGCCGCTCTGTGTTGAGCCAGTTGGCCTGCCACTGCTTGTCGTAGAAGGTGGCCTCGTCCAGGAGGTTCTTGAGGGAGGCGAGCGAGTCACTGGAGCGGAAGATGAGGATTGCAAACACAACCAGGTGCAGGGCCAGCTTGCCCAGGAAGCTGTTCTGCTGGTCGTACAGGCCTGCACCCGTCCAGCTGTCCACAAAGTATGCAAGGAAGTATCCCACCATTGCCGCGCGCCCGTTGGCCTTCTCAGCCTGCACATGAGACACGAATGCAGGGGTGTCAAGCAAGTCCACTTGTCCTCTTTCGATATTTTCCTTTCAGCACCCTGTCATGCATGGCTGCCATGTGATCAGAACCCCATGCATGCAATTGCCAGGTTGCCAGCTCCATCCAAATGCAAGGCATAGCAGGGCATTGACGCTTAGTAAGAGCTCATGAGGGCTCTCACGGCTGGCGCAAGACTCTTGAGGAGAAAAGGCACAGAACAGATGGATCATGGAGTGTGGTGAGGCTATGTGCACACCTCTGGCAAGTGGAAGCGCTTGACCCATGCCCACCAGGGGATCTGGGCGGTGTCAAAGAAGACAGGGTCTTCGTTTGTGCTGGGGATGGGGCTGTCTTCTAAGAGCCTCCGGCGGGCCATCTCCGCATCTATGACCTGTCGGCATAATAGCAAGCATGATCAACGTTTGGACGATCATCATAAAGGGATTAAGTGCATTTATTCTACAAATTGTTAGACAGGCCAGTAGTGGTTAGGCAGTCTCACCAGATCCCAGTTGACCTTCCCATCCTGGGCCTTGAAAGCACTGGACTCAAGGTCCCACGAACCGTTGATCCAGCGGTAGTCGCTATACTTCCCATCGACGATCTGATTAGTTTGCTGACTCGCTGAGCCAGCAGGCACTGCTGATGATGCAGCAGTCGCTGGGGCCTGTGGAAGACAAACACCACCTCACGAAATGCTGTACTCGCTTTCCGCAACCTCGACAATGTATGCTTCAATGATGTGTCAAAAATCAAAATAGCTATTCTGACAACATCAGCCCAGACTACTCCAAGTGTCATAACATCCGTGTCTAGCATTACCTTCGCCTGAGGTGCGGCCGCAGTGGTTGCGGCTCGCATCAATGTCCTGCGAGAAATTGAAACCGTTTTAAAAATTGTATTGTTTCCTATAAATCAGAAAGCCATCGATATGCTCTTGTGAACAACATTGCAATGGTCAACTTTTTACCTTGTACTTCTGCGTCTGCATGTTGTTGCACGTTGATGGGACAGCGACAGGCATTGCAACTGCCCACCAACTACTGCGAAAGACATCTTGGAATCACTTTGTGTTTCAACAAGATGGTGCCTAGCACACTGACAACATTATCCGATCCTCTATCCGATGAGTTTAGCGACCCTTACCACGTGGCCCTCCTGCACGTGCGATCACGCGCCTTAATCTGCCTAGCCCTTTGTGGAACACAGAAGACGGTGCAGCATTCGAATTGCACATCTAATATGATGGCAATATGATAGCCTGGAGGAGTGAGGCGCCCTGCACCACTTCCTGATCGATGGTGCGACACCCACAAAAAGGTAACTGCGATGCTGCCTAGAGGCAGTTGATCATCCTTAATAATGGCAACTCTATTAGAAATCTAGAATAAATGTCAAGCCATATGTCGTTGCAGGAAGAGATACGCAGCTGCCAAAAGTATCCAAAAAGGGAGAGCTTTCAGTGACATATCTCAAAGAGAAGGACGTGTTCACAGTGGAAGGCGTCCTCACACCTGAAGAGGCACAGAGGATTGTCGATGCTGCTGAACTGAGGGGGTTTGAGAATCAGGGATCCCGCGGCCCTGCGTTTGGGGAGGTACATGTGGCCAACGCCCTCTCAGCAAGACTTACTGTCCCAAAGCTTGAAGCAAGATAATGCAATGCTCTAGCTAATACCTTTGGTCGCACATCAAGTGCTGCTCGAGCATAAGAGGTTACACTGTAATGCGCAGGCAGTGAGAGACAATGGCAGGATTTCGCTAGAGGACAAGGCGTATGCTGATCATCTTTGGGGAGCCACTGGCTTACAAGCAGTGTTTAGACACATCCAGGAGGAAGGAAGGCAACCGCTTGGCCTCAATCCCAACATTAGAATCTACAGGTAACCATCCTATGCCATGTTCGGGAAGGCAAGCATGATAAATGATTGATTATGGGGGACCTTTTGACACGCAATTCAGGTACACTGCAGGACAGAAGTTTGGCCAGCACTACGATGACTCGGTGTTGTTGGGCGATGGACAGGAAACGGTGTACACTGTCCTCATCTACTTGTCTGGCATGGACAGCCATGCCCTTGTAGGAGGGGAGACTGTATTCTATGGTGCGAGCATCCTCCCACATATCCTTCCAAAAAAATTTAGATGCTGCTTTTTTATGAGTACGCCTCACAAGCTTGAAACAAGGTGTACTCAGGATGTGCTTGCGCCCGATAAAGTGACAGCGACATAATGTCTCCAATGCTTGCAGGAAAGCGAAGCAAAGTGGTGGCATCTGTTGTGCCCAAGACTGGCATGGCACTCCTGCACAGACATGGCGATGACTGCCTCATGCATGAGGGCAAAGCAGTGAAGTCTGGCATCAAGTATCTGCTTAGAAGCGACGTGGTCTTTGGATTCACGTAGTGCCAGTGATCTGATGCCGCCATGGAATGCAGGAAGCGCTAAAACATCCCTTGTGATAGACATTGCTCTAGGGCACCCGCAGTGATTGAGGACGTCAAGCACACTGAGATTGTCATAAACTAGAGTTCTATAAAAGCTGCCAGCCACAGTGTGAGCAATGATTTGATGAAGGGAATACTGCAGAGGCAGAAGTCAGCCTAGCCAGCTGGCCTGAGAGGCATACGAGGCCTGAGAGGCTCGCCCAGGTATTTGTAATATCATTGGTAGAGCACCTTTGTGATCGGTATCTGTTGCCAGTGCCACGTGGCCGTGCCGCGCGGCGCTTAGAGCATGCTCTGAGGTCTCCTAGGAGGCCTCGGATCCGAGTGAGTCACCGTGACGGTTGTAGCCGTAGCCTGCAGGTGTAGAGATATTCAATGTAATATGCCTGCCAAAAATGCAGTACTGTAAAGAGCATACTTTGGGGAATCGTGGATTTTAAATCGAAATGGAGGTCTCTGCAGAGGCATGCAAAGTCCAGATTGGGATAGCTTCCCCATTGGAAGAAGCTGTGAAAATTCACGAATTGCAAACGGCAAGCTACATTTAGGATTTGCCCTGCCTTCATAATCTCGATCCCCCGACTATGTTAGCTTGTAGACAGAACTTTGTAGTTCTTCAGAGAAACGTACTGTGCACACGATTGCAGGCTCTGCCAGGAAGTCGAATTCCTCGTCGAACTCACCGTATGCTCGACCTCTCTTTGCCCTTACCTTGCTCCGGATGTGTGCTTAACATATTGTAATACGGTGGAGGGGATAATTTCTGTGTTAAGACACTACTGCACAGTCATGAAAGGAACTGTTGAAGTGACTGATCTGCTGGGGGGATCTGCAGATAGGAGAGAGCTGTGCACAGTAAGCATGGCAGGTGGTTCAGAGAAAAATCTCAAGGCTGTTCCGGGGAATCACACAGATGTTGACCCAGCTACAAAAGACTTTGTCTTCCAGCAGGTTAGAAGGTCCATCAAGCAGTGCTGCACCAAATGTTTTCTGAATCTCATGTGCCTTCAGTCTCCAGTCTGACATCAATGAGTTTCCATCTTACAGACTATGTACCGTATCAAGGATCCCCAAAGGTCATTGGACTTCTACACCCGCGTCATTGGCATGCGGTGAGTAAAGGTTGCCTTTGCTTTGATCGAGCTATGCATGAACAGCTGCACTCAAGAAGGATGCCAGTGCAAATTGTGCTGCTCACAGGTTGCTCACAAAGCTGGACTTTCCTGAGATGAAGTTTTCCCTCTACTTCCTGGGATTTCATTCCGCTGATGCAACCCCTGAGGACCCTGCTGACAGGGTGAGAATTGACTCTCAACCAGCTCTTTGGCTTCTTCGACAGATACTTGCTGGGAAAATATATCCGTGGCCAAATATCCCAATTCCAGAATATACAGGCATTGCTTCTGCAGGAATTGATTTTGTGAAACTTCTGCAATCTGAAAGCACCATGTTTGGTTCAGGTGGAATGGATGTTCTCTCAGCCTGCAACTTTGGAGCTGACTCACAACTGGGGGACAGAGAGCGACGATAACTTCAAGGGGTTCCACAGTGGCAACGATGAACCAAAGGGATATGGTGGGCTGCTCCATCTTTGATGATCCTGTGATTGCCACTTCGGTTGAACCTCCGTCCACTATTGTCCATTCATACAGTGCATGGCTTTTCTTCTGGTCGATCTCACGTGTCCTTTAATAGCCAGAAGATGTTTATGCGTTGTTGGTAGCACCAGCCAAGATCACAGAGATCAGCAGGAGCCGGTGCACTTGCAGGTCACATCGGCCTTGCAGTGATGGATGTTGAGGCGGCATGCAAGCGCTTTGAGGAGTTGGGAGTGGCTTTTGTGAAGAAGCCCAACGACGGCAAGATGAAGCACATCGCCTTCATCAAGGATCCCGATGGTTACTGGATCGAGATCCTCAATCCCAAGAATTCCAGGCAATTTGCCTAGACACCGGTTCTTGAATTTACTCAAGAAGTGCCTCATTGGTGATCTCAAAATACACTGGAAAGATGCGCTATGAAAATCTGATCCCTGGTGTCCGTACAGACAGTTTCCGGGTTTAGCTAGGGGCAGAAAAAAAATTAGAAAGATATTTTGGTAGCTGACAGCAGGGTAAATCAACTGGCAGGTGTAGCAGTGTAGGTGACGCCAATGCATTTGGCAGCAGTCAGGTTTCTGCAGGCATGACAGTTGCAACCACTGACAGCCTGTCACTGAGTGGCAGTGACTTTCTCTCGGGATGCAAGATTATTGTTGACTGACACCGGCCTAGCCTACCATTGATTTGATGTTGATCCTTGAGTGCCTGTTAGTCATCTTGTCAGTACATCCGGTATGAGGTGTCCACATCGCAAGAGGTTCAGCAAGTTGCATGCATGCAGCGCGCCGCGCGCTAGTGCTAGCGGCATCATGATGGTGATCCGATAATGAGTCATGACATTGGTGCAAGCAACATTTCTTGCAAAATCAAGCTTGCAATGCTGTTTATACAGTGTTGCGTTCTATAGATGAGATGCAAAATCCATCAAACACCTCAACGTAAAATTTGGAAGCTTACCCTTAAGGGAAGTCATTTTGAAGCTGACGGATACGCCTGCTTGCCTCTGAATCTGAATCATCATGTAAACTCCTGGCGCGAGAAGCTCGAAGCGTCAAATCCTCCGGCTCTAAATTCGAGTGTAGATTTTGTGGATCAGTTATTACGTTTGTAAAATTATCCGATAAAGAACAGACGAGATGCGGGTCATCCCAGTGCCATTGCTTTCGGACAACTACTCATACCTGTGAGATCATCCCTCGATAAATTACCATTGGCTTTAAAAAAAATCTTTCAGAAAGCCAATTGTAATTTATCAAGTTTTAATTTGTGAATGCCTGCATCACAGGTTGGTGGACAGGAATGGAGTCACAGCTGCTGTGGATCCTGTTGAGCCTAGTAAAGTCATTGAGGCTGCCAAGAAGGAGGGACTGCAGATCTCAAGTGTGCTGACAACGCATCACCATTGGTGCGATATTTGACTTGAAGACCTCAATTGCCCCGTGATTTGAGAACTTACATGTAATGTCAACTTCCATAGTAAATGCACTTACCATTCAAGCGCCTACTTGCTGTGAATTCACAGGGATCATGCTGGTGGTAATGAGGAGATAGCAAAGCTCATTCCTGGCATAGAGATCATAGGGGGAGAGCACGACAATGTCAGCGCTGCTACAAGACAGGTTGCAAACAATGAGGACATTACAGTGGGCGACATCTGCATCAGATGCCTCGAAACACCATTGTATGTGCCCCTTCCTGTGACACAGCTTTGGACAGACATGACTACCGGAACCTCTTTGAGAATGGCGTGCTAGTTCTGACAATATGCTTCCTGTTCCGCAGCCATACCTTGGGGCACATCTGCTACCTGTGCAGTGAAGAGGGTACCTCAGAGCGCAACATTTTCACCGGCGACACTCTCTTCATTGGGGGTTGTGGAAGGTATGGTTCTACATTATCCATCATCTGACTTGGATTGTGTATTACCATGATCATGCCTGCCATGGGAATCTGGTGAGATGCACGAGAGCTGGAACTGAAAGCTGCAGCTGGTGTGACAGGTGCTTTGCTGGGACACCTGAGCAGATGTACCAGTCCCTGATACAGACGCTGTCAAAATTGCCTTCTGACATCAAGGTAAATGTCATACCTTTCTGCATCTTTTCACTTGTGCATGTATGGAGGTACAATGTCGTCCATACATGATCTGGAATTTTCTGCGCAGGTGTGGTGTGGCCATGAGTACACAGTGAAGAATCTGGAGTTTGCTGCAGCTGCAGGTAATTCTGCTTGGTGTTCTGCTCAGAGCTTCATAGTCATATGATCACCATTCCTGATGCTTTTGAGAGTTCCATGTGCGTCACACAGACAAGGACAACAAGGCTGTGGCAGACAAGCTTGAGTGGGCAAAGGCTCAGCGCGCAAAAGGGCTCCCAACAATTCCCTCTACAATAGGGGTATGCCTCTCTGCACCTCTTTGTCTATAGAAAATGTGCCTCAATTTACACCTCTACAGGAAGCGGCAGATTTCCCCACCAATCTGTATGGTGATCTTGGTGTCAGGGGGAGCTCAGCTACAATCCCTTTTTGAGGTGTTCAGAGCCGGCCATTGCACAATGGTGTGGTTTGCCGGGTGCACCCCCAAAGCGAGTGCTTGCCAAGCTTCGCAGCAAAAAGGACTCCTATGGCCTCGGAGCAGCTGCCACCACTCGCGTTTTGTCATTGCTGGCATATTTCCCTCCTGCGCTGCGGCATCTTGGCATCAATCGATGACCCGACTCGGTCTTATGCTGAGGATGCAAATTGGCAGCCTAGCAATTTCCAAGGTTTCAATGCTGCCATGAATACATATTGCTGTCTTAATGCTGAAGAGAACTTCAACATGGTTGATATTCTGCGTTAGGGTGTTCTACATAAATGGTCTGTTGTGGCAAGCATTTAGTATGCACCAAAGGTTCTTCCTTTTTAATTACAAGAATTGCTGCAACGCTGCAGACCTGTGCATGCACCTTTCAGATTGGCAAGCATCTATTGTGCTGACCTGGGGTCTCAACTGTGGTCGCAGGAGGAGCTGGGATTTAATTCTTTCCTGCGCATCTCTCAGCCGCAGATTGTGGCATACTCTGGGGGAAGCTCAGACCCTATTGAGGTCCTCGCAGCACTACGCCGCAAGAAGGACAAATTTTGAGTCCACAAGACAAGGCCATTCGCAGGTCTAGATACGATCTTCACTGAGGCATTCAGTGACTCTACTCCAAAGTTTCTCTAAGCCTTGCAAGTTGGGATCACTTGGCAGTCATACCTAGCGTTGATGCCTGGCAAGTTAACGCTGTCGCTTCAGTGTATACAGCTGTCATCAATACTTACTGCATGCCTCTAGCATCATCATCATCATGATGCCACATGGATGATCCACTGGAGATGGTGTGACCATTGATGACTGTAGCGTGCGCTGATTGATGCTAGCAGCGCCGTTCAGCCATCAGAATATTGAGATGGTGACCAGGTCAGGTGGCAAATATGTCTTTTCTGGTAGATGATCTGTCAGGCTGTCATGCATGCCACACAAACCCATTGGGAAGGATGGTTTCAGGGAAGGGTGCTTTATTTCTGCTTTGAACACCTTGGATTACTGCTTCCGGAACCCTAATTCTCGGACTGCCCACATCACGACAGCCTCGATCTTGGACGTGCGAAGATCGTAATATGCGTCCTTTTGGCCTGGAAAGCTTTGACCTGTAGGAGCATGATTCAATGGGGGCGTGTACATCCAGACCTCAGGTTGTGCTTACGGAAAGAGGTCGTGACTTAGTTGCAAGCTCCTTGGACCGAGACAATGAGGGCTACGATGACTTTCCTGCTATCGCACCAGTGAGAGTATTCCGAGATGATCAGGTAAAACAGCATATAGAATGTCAGTACCTACCTGCCGGTTGAGAGTTGTGACTAGGAGACCCACGATGAGATCTTGCTTCGGATGATCTGCAAGGAAGCGGGAGTAGCTATCACAACCACACCCAGCGGCACACTGCTATTTGGAGTTGAAGATGACCTTGAAAAGGCCAAGGCAGCTTCGCTCCTACTTCAGAATTCCCTGAAAGGCCATGAAGCTGAGAAAGAACTGGAGAACTTGGCCCTGCTGCAAAGCATGGGGATAGAGGTATCTCTCATCGTCGCCTCCATACCAATCACTTTAAACTTTCTAGATAAACAAAGTATTCAGTGCTAATCAATTGAGCTGCTTCTGCCAGGTCCGCTACTCCTCATCAACGCCCTTCATTGGCAAGCTCACCCTGAAATTCCTGGAGGTGACCAACACGAAACATGGTGAGACTTTCCCCCTTGTACCTCTACACTCTTCCGCCGTCAATGCCAGTAAAGCTCACACCTGTGGCGCATTGAGGCAGCGGACTGATCTTGCACTGATTGTACCGCAGCCGAGCACACCTATGTCAAGGTGCGGTGTGAGGGGGATCGCGGGCGGCCCATCTACGCCACTGCCAAGAAGGAGGGGCAGGAGGACGCGGCTGTCTTTGAGGACGCGGTCTTCATCTTCATCATTCTGCACAGCAACGCGCACTTGCTGATCAAAGTGCGAGACACCAAGGAGAACAGGTTCTATGGCCAGGTGGGTTCCCCTCTGCTCCATCTGTCCTAAGACTTGACCTCATAAGATTCTGTGAGTTCCTTCAGTCGTGCTCTTTTGCAGAGAGCTGGCCAAGGAGGCTAAGAGCTGTGCTGACAGCGCAGCTGAAGTCTTGAGGCTGTGATGTATTTCACAGGTCAAAGTGCCCATCAAAGATTTGGAGGAGGGCACACATATCCGGTCTTTCTCCCTCCTTGCTCCCAGAGACAGCGCCATGACAGTTGCATCGATCACGGTAGGCCTTCTCACAGCCCTTGAAGGATTCATGTGCATGACACATTCTCTGTGCTGTTGCTCTGTGAATTGAAGTCACAATATAAGACAAGATCGCTGTGTAGGCGTCTGTCACCTACGAGTACTTGAGGGGCACCAAGGATGAGGGGTCGTACAATGGACCCTCTCGGGTGCTCATCAACAAGCGGCGGATGAGAGACTTCAAGGTAGGCATTCTATGAAGCCAAAATTCTCTTTGTCAAAAGCATGGGCGTGTGCTCAGCTACTGAAGAGGATTGGTTGCTGCAGGAGGGGGGGCCCAAGTCTGCCTTTGAGTACATCAGCCAGCAGAACCACTGGATGCTGTCCCATGACAATGTTTGGAACCCACTGTCAGCAACGGCTCCTGAAGGTGCGCTGGCAATCTTGCAAATATGAGCACCTCTAGCTTATATGTACCTGTATAAACAATTATGATTACCTGCCTGACTTGTGGTACTGGATCTCAAGTCCCTTTACTGCTTCCATGATATAGATCGAGGAGTGGTTACCCTGAGGCCCCATATATTGTGGCAGACCAGCAGATTGCTGCTATGAGCACCAATAGCGCAGCAAATGGGGTCAGTGACCATGCTGCAAAAATGTCAACAGGGGCAAGGTTGATGGGAGTTGTAATGGTCAACTTCGACGGATGAGGTGGTGGTTGCAGGGAGCGGGAACGATGATGACGAGGACCTGTCATCGCCTGTGGCGCGGCGGGGCCCGTCCAGCATGAGCTTCCTGCAGACGCAGAGCGGCAACATGCAGGGCGTGGGAAAGCAGGCTCTATACCGGCGCGCTGTGTCCTCGGCCAAGCGCGAAGACGGCAACTCCGCCATCAACACCCTGACCGAGACCACCCTGCTGGACGCCCTCGCGGCCAAGGTGGGACTGCTTTCATTGGACGGCTCAACGGCACCTCAAAACGCCATCTTGTGCATGTGCATAAGATTGACTGGGCTCATCCCTGTCATTGCACCTTGATAGCGCAGCGAGAGGGAAAGTTGGTCATGTGTGTCTGGAAATGCAGTCCCAAGAACCTTCCAAGGAGCCAGCAGGAATGTGAGTTGACTCTGCAGGAGCTAGCAAAGTCCCTTACAGGCAAGAGGAGGACCTCTCTGATGCCTGTAATTGCACCGGCTGCATGTTTGGTCAAAAATTGAGCATGCTGTTTTCTAATGGAGCGCAGGAGAATGAGAAGGGGGATGTGAGGGAGCTGAAGCAGGAGCTGTTGGCGCTCATGCTGGCCATGCACCAGCGCATACAGAGCCTGGAGACACTGCAGGACCAGCAGAACTCGGCCATCCAGGTACATCAGTGGCCAGCATGGCCTGGGCCAGAGTATCTCTCACAGCAAAGGGGATCTGCTTTGTCATTGAAAAGATGCATGAGCAGGGATGCTGGCGCTGCGAAGCATTGCCGGATGGTCTTTGACTCTGGTGTGTGTGATGCTCATGCAGGACTTGATGAAGGGCCTGGCAGCCTCGACAGGCCAGGAAGCCGGCCCTGAAATAGACAGGCAGCCCTTCATCAGCGGCACTTTCGAGTATGGAGTGGGCCGGCCGGCAGCAAAGCGGAAGGTGTGCTTCTCAGCTCCTGGCCTGCTTTTCCACAGAGGCACCACAGTCCTCTTTATCACTTGATGCAGAGACACCGCTCAGACTCCGCTCAAAACTATGTGCTTTGATGCAGATATACTTGTTTGCCAACAAAGCGCAAGATCAGGAAGCGCTCACAGCCGCCACGGTGCAGTTCATGGGGGTGTTCAAGTCGGACAAGCGGGTAAGCTTTTGCTCTGATGCAAATTATATCCCTCTGATGCATGCAGTTTTCCCTCACGACATGGGCTGAACAGTAAGACAATCCCCGTAATTGCAGGGAAAGCTGAATAGTGTGCCGGTGCCGCTCAAGATAGCAAACACGCCTGGGCACTACTCGATCGTGGGTCTGCTCCCAGAAGACCACACCTTCAGCAAGGGGTCCCTCTTCATCCTTGCTCCAGGCACCAAGTGTGTCATCTTCGACCTTGATGGTGAGCATTGCTGGCATACCTGCCGAACAAGGGCACCCTATTTCCAATACAGGAACGGGAAAAGACATGGACACCGCTGCCTATGAAATTAGTAGATGCACAGATGCCAATATTCTGCATGCATCTTTCTCTGTCCACACAAACTCAGGTAATATGATCGTCTGGTTGCGATCTATAGATTGATGGATGTGTTGCACAGGGACGATCACTGTGGGAGATTATGAGGTGGTGACTGTCTTTGCTCTGGACAGCATGGCAGCAGGCACCTCTGCTGCAAACGCACTCAGCCACAAGTATGACGTGAAGGCGCGCATGCATGCACTCCACGCTGTGCGAGCCTGGGCAGCAAAGGGATACCAACCCATCTACTTGTCAGGGCGCCAGGGGTGAGGACCTCGCTGGTAGCACCAATTCTGCTCCCTCTGCTCATGAGCAATTTTGGGATGATCTCTAAAAAAGGACGGCTCCCAGCTTCCTTTCTGCATACAAGCAATATGGGAAGACCTCTTAAAAGCAGAGCTGTGATGAAGAATGATGATGTGCAATGCAGGTCATACTACAATTTGACGCTGGAGTGGCTGATCAGACACAACTACCCCCCAGGGCCCATTCACCTGACGAGGACCCACATGCCCACTCTTCCAGTCTACTACAGCGTAGGCAACTTCAAGGTGCGACACTCTTCCTTTGAACACTTATATCTCATGGATTGGAGACAGAGTGAATCACTACTCTGTGCGTCTTGCAGCCTGCACAATAGTCACTCCTGCTGCTGTGTGCAGGTGGCCTACATGGAGTCGTTGAAGGCCAAGGGGCTGGAGCTCTTCGCTGCCTATGGCAACACAGGCACAGACGCCAGAGCCTATGCTGCTGCAGGCATCCCAAAGGTGCTGCACTGCATTTCCCCAGTGACACAGCATTACGGTATGCCTGTATGCCGCAACAGTCAGCACTTGATTTGGATGCAGTGAAGTTGCAGGGTGCTGATGCCTGTGCATGTCAAACTGATAAATTTGCATTATTCGGCCCAGGAGCGCACTTTCATGGTGGGGCCGCATGGCGGCAAGTGGGACACTGTCAAAGTGGACAACTTCACAGGTGGGTTCTGTTCACGAATTTTTTGTCACCCTAAGCTGGCATTCCCTTTGCAGCCTGTCAGCCTCCTGCTTGTACTTGTGCTTGCAGACCACATTCCGGACATCTTTAAGTTCCCAGACGCGGAGGTGCCCCTCCCATACACAGAGCTGCTCATCACCGCCGTTCCAGGCTACAAGAAGGTGGCCAAAGGTATGCTTCACCATTGGGAAACTATCCTCCTACGATCCTGCCATCATGGCACAGTGCTTTGGAAGCCTTTCACACTTGGCACTGGGAGGGACTGGCTGGCCATTACTACAAAACGCTACAAAGAAGCTAGTGCCCCCCAAAGAAAATTTAAGGCAGTGCCATAGGCCAGCATCTTTTATTTGAAAGACTTCTGGCTTTCACTTGACTCTTCTACATTTGCATGTCCAGCTGAAAGCTTTGAATTCTCTGGAGAGGTCTGCTTTGGTCACCAGTCTGCATGTAACAGGGTTTGAACCTACGGCGCTCATAATGAGGACAGGCTTTGAATCATGAAAATATCTGTCCAGCAGGTGAGAGGAAGGGGCGCACGTCAAAGAATTTCCAGGAGAGCCTGTCCACGCTATCAACAGCCACCACAGACTCAGTGGAGGATCCGGACGCCACTCTGAGCGTCAGCGACACAGCAGACGTCGAGGAAGATGACAATGATGACTCAGATGCTGACGAGGCCACCTCAGGCCCTCCTACAAGTAATGCTCCTTCTTGAAATGTGCACTTGCATGCCTGGCACCACTCCACTGCTTTACTGCTTCATGGGCAGTAAATACTTGGCAGCTGTAAATGTGAAATTTTGCTGCTTTCAAATCCATCTTTTGCACCCTGACCTGGCCCTTGCTGGCACGCTGAGAATTTATGTGTGCTATAGAGATGATAGGCCAGAAGTCAAGGTTGTGACTTTGTTTTCTGTAGGCGCAAATGGACGCATCCTGCCAGCTATGGAGAATGGAAGAGGATTTTCTGCACAAATACAGGACAGCTCTGGCCAATAGTGATTGAAACGTCAAAAGGTCATAGAATGAAGAGGAACAAGAGTCGCCCTAGCTATGGTCACCAATTAGTGGCCATTTCAACCCAACCCATATTGAACATATTTTTTGAATAGGGCAGAGCCAGCAAGTGAAAGATGGGAATTGAGCTCAACAGCAGTTGAAGATTGCATTTTTTGTGAAAACAAGCACTGGCGGATGAAGTCAATCAACAGTCTTGCAATTGCCTTGTGTGTGCGTGTGAGTAAATTTGGGGGCAGCTAATGGTGCCAGCAAGTTCAAGTTGTTGTTCGGGACCAAGTGAGAATGAGACTTAGGTGTGATGGTGTAGCATACTGATTGAGCTCCGCACCGGCATAGGCGCATATGCATGCATGCGATTAAAATGACTTTATCCTGCTTAAGGCCATGACTTATTTACTTACTTACGGACATTGCATACTGAAGTTGCTCAATCTTTTCAATTAGCGCATGTCAGCGCCGTCTTCATGTTAAATTGTTTAAAGATGTGCTGAGGAACAGCATGGCGATCATGATATAGGTCCTATACCATGACCATGGCCTCCCGCAGAGCCTGCCACTCCTGCGGCAGGAGTGGACCCTGGTGTATGAATGTTTCAAGCATATCATGTCACAGTGCAGTCAATACCAGCGTGCGCTTAGGAGCAGCCTGCGCAGGATGAGGCCATGCAGTGCATGCAGGAACTTGAGTGCTGCCCTATCATTTTTTCGCAATCCCACATGCTTTGATGAAGGATGCATCTGGCTCACCCTTAGTATTACTCCCGTCACAGGAATCCCATATTGCAATTGGGATTAGCTATCACCCTGCGACAAATCGGCAACGTGCGTGACGCCGGCCGGCCGCGGCGCCGCGGTGCCAGTGTATTGGTGGAACCAGCTCCCACTACAATAATCTCTGCCTACTGAAGGCAAATACTGCAGATGTGAAAATGATCCGTGGCCCTGCAAGAATATCAGTGAACAATTTGATGATCCTGCTTCCGTGATGGCTTGCATTTGCCTCTGGGCAGGCCCAGGCAGGTGACTCAGGTGCTGAGTCATCCTGGAGGAGATCCAATATCTCGCTGCCTAACTCATTCGGTTCATTTGCTCCATGCAACAGCATGCAATATGTTGCTATGCTCCATCTATCGTTTTTGGTAGTCACCAAACGATGTTAGTGTAGCCAAAGCGTTCGCTAGCAAGTTTAGTACAGTCCAAGATGCTGAGACTTACTCGTATATCTCCCATTCTGTTTCGACGTGTATTCTCTAGTGGTACATCTAGATTATGCGCTGCAGATGCCGTTCAGGTAGAAGACGACACATTGAAGCACATCCTTGGTACTCAGCTATCCGACATCAAGGCTGCAGGCACCTTCAAGCAAGAATTTGAAATCACCACGCCACAGGGACCTTCCATCAGTACGTTATCATTCGCATGGAATGATGCAACTTTCATCATTGTAATCTCATACATTGATCGTGATGAACCTGGTGTAGGTGTGGATGGCATCGAAGGAGTGGTTGTAAATTTCTGCTCCAACAATTATCTGGGGATCTCCAATCATCCAAGGCTCATTGATGCCGCTCATAAAGCCTTGGACAGCCATGGTTTTGGCCTCTCTTCCGTTCGCTTCATCTGTGGCACACAGGTCGGGTCCAAGCTTTCAAGGTTCCTGCGCAGAAATTGCTCCTCAATTTGAGGCCTGCTGCACAAGGTTGTGCACACCACCTAGTATGCTGTAATACCTGGGCAGTCAATGCTGTTCTGTAATCTCAGCCGAATTTTATGTTGTCCAGGATCTGCACAAGCAGCTTGAGCGGAAGATCAGTGATTTTCATGGGACAGCGGACACGATCCTGTATCCTTCCTGCTTTGATGCCAATGCCGGCTTGTTTGAGAGCATTCTGACTGCTAAAGATGCAGTCTTGAGCGACAAGCTGAACCATGCGTCGATCATCGATGGCATAAGGCTGTGCAAAGCGCGCAGATACAGGTGCACATGCTCTTGCAGCTCTGCCTCTGTGAAATTCGAAGAAGTGAAAAGCGTAATGCTTACTGAAACATTGGATAGTACACAAATCCTGTGGTCAAGGAGCTTAAATTCGCTCTTGTTGCAGATATGAGCACTTGGACATGGAGGACTTGGAAGGGAAGCTGAAGGAAGCCAGCGATGCGCGCATGCGCCTCATCGCCACGGATGGTGATCCCCCTGACCGCCCTTCGAGTCATGCCAAGCGACATAAACGTCTTTTTTGTTACACTTATTATGTAAATGGAAACTTGCCCTGTGTCAACAGGCCAATTTCTGCACTCCACGGTTCTATTAGTCTCTGCCATGCCATGAAATGACTGTGGCTTCATCAATACCATTTTCCAACGAGAGGGCATTTATGCAGGGGTGTTCTCTATGGATGGCCACATTGCGCCGCTGGCAGAAATCTGTGCGCTGGCGAAGAAATACGACGCTCTGGTGTTTGTGGACGACTGCCACGCGACTGGGTTTCTGGGGCGCACGGGACGCGGCACAGATGAGCACTGCGGCGTGGTCGGCCAAGTGGACATCATCAACTCCACCCTCGGCAAGGCCATGGGAGGTGCCACAGGTAGGAACCCATGCTGCACTTCAGGCATCCTCACATCAACGCAGAGGCCCTGTGGGGAGAGCACAAGGTGTACAAGCACAGCAGACAAAATGTGGATCCTGCCATGTGGTTGGGCGTCTGATTGCTGGACCATACAGATCATACCAGCTTATCAGCCCATAGATAAATTAGAAGCAGCGAGTGAATTTTAATGTGGGTTTGGGAAGAAAAAGCTGTTGCTCCATGACTTGTGAAATGGGGACGTATGCTCCCAGGTGGTTACACGACAGGCCGCAAGGAAGTTGTGGACATTTTGAGGCAGCGCGCGCGCCCCTACCTGTTCAGCAACACACTGGCGCCCCCTGTTGCAGCCGCGTCCATCACAGCATTTGACATGGTGCAGGAGTCCACTGGACTGCGAGATCAGCTCATGGAGAACACAGACTACTTCCGTACCGCCATGACTCAGGTCCTGTCTTCTTGCAAACATGTCAGCAACCAACGTTTCTGCTGAGTCATGTGTTGCGAATGAAAATGGCTCTCTGCTATATATTCTAGCGTTGATGACCATGAAACGTCCTGCAAACAGGCTGGCTTTGACATCAAGGAGGGGACACACCCGATCGTGCCCATCATGCTGTTTGACGCGGCGCTCGCTGGAGAGATGGCACAGAAGCTTCTGCAGCGGGGCGTGTACCTGACAGCTTTCAGCTACCCTGTTGTGCCCAAGGGCCAAGCCAGAATCAGGGTAAGCAAACCTGCAACAATCACTTTTGCATACAGTAAACCCATGGAACTTGTCATGAGTGGAAGCTGGGAAATCACAATGTGTCAATTTGCTGCGCAGGTGCAGCTGTCAGCTGCGCACACCAAAGAACATCTGGAAAAGGCAATATCGAGCTTCAAGGAAGTTGGGAAGGAGCTTGGTGTAATTGTTTAGTAAGGCAGGGCCGTGTAATGCACTGAAATTTCAGGCATCCTATGCCTTCACTGTGACAGGCATCTCATGTTGCTCGTTGTACATTAGTCTGTAGAGATTTTTAACATGCGCTGTATGCATTGTGAACTGTATTTTGATCAGCGCTTCTTATGGATGACCCTATTTTGTGTTTGTAGACTAGATCAAATAGATCAGTGTCCAGATCCCTCATGGTGTGTCTCTTGCGACAGTAAGTAAACCCTCCAGTACCAGCTTCTTGGACAGACCCATGACACTATCCTTGGAGCCTTCAATTGAGGTGATGAGCGGCTCGACAAGGGCATGTTCTATCATGAGCCCTCCAGCACACCGGAAGACTGCTCCCTCCTTGATCAGGTCCTCGACGACTCTGTCTGGGATTTCACTGAAGTGAATTTTTGCTGTGTCAACTGCCTCAAAGACTCTTCCGTTGCTGATATTCGTCACCATCACCGATCCTACTGTACTGCTAAAGGACCTGGAATAGCCTTGGATGAAGCTGCGAGCCTGCGCAAGAATGGGAGAGTTAGCCACAACATCCTGCAACATGATTGGCACACACGTAAGGTAAGGAGCCAGAGAAGCGAGGCCTTCCCATTGTGTGTCGGCAATGTCAGATTTCGTTTGGTAATGCTTACCTCGTCATCATTGAGGGGCTTTTCAAGGATGGAGCCGCTGCTGGAAACCACAACCTGATCACATGTGATCAAGATATGCCGCATGCCCATGTTCTGCGTTTGTTGAAGCTGCTCGATGAGAGCCTGGGCTTTGGCACTTGCAAGCTGTAACACCAGCTTTTCTGGGTTCCTTGTCCTGTCCCCCAGACCTCTTTCATCAATTTCTGCAGTCAGGATGTCAAAATTAAAGCCATACTCCTCAGATAGCTCTTGAAGCAGCGCTGCGACACATGCATAGAATCCAGCATATCATCCTAAAAATTCAGGCGATAGCAGCAATTTACGTTAAATAATGCTGAAAGATTACCTTTTCGAGAATATGAGGCTGATCCTAGCGTGATCCTTGTGTTTGATCGAAAAAGGGCCCTTAGTTGGCCATCAGTCGATTGAATGCTGCTCATTGCAGAAACAACTGTTGAAGGTCTTCGATATATGAGAGACACTGAGGAATTTATTGGAATGAGTCCGGGCAGTCGAAACATATCCGTGTCTTGCTGGAGCGATCATGGACCGCACTGTGAGTTTCAAAAAAAGAGGAATTTGCTCCCACAATTATGTAGCGTAAGAAATTTTCCAATGTAGAGTGCTGCCTTCCATTGTGCTGGCGCAATTTGGCATAGCTCGTGATCAAGCGGACGTGCCCTTCGCACGTGCTTGCTTCGCGTGCTGCGTGCTGTGCTTTGTTCTCTCCTTGCAGCCTGGTTTTCTCCAAACATGATCGCAGGGGACAAAGCTTCAGGGAAAAGGCTGGGTTATAAAGAGCTTGTCGCCTGCTTTAAAGCTTCAGACAGTCATTTGCGTTGCGATACGTTTCATATCCTGAAACACCCATCGCAGTTGTCTTTGGAGACCAGAGCTCATCTTGTGTAAAACAAGGAGACGCAGATAAAATCAGATGTATTATGGGTAATCCAACAGTAATCAGTCACCTGATGGATGTTCACAATCCAACCCTGTTCAAGGTAATTGCCTCGGCAGCCAACTGCGTTCCTTTGGCTTTCTGTCTGATGTTTCATTCGCAAAGTAAGCTTCTGGATAATCTGTGCTTTGACCGCAGGGACTCACATTCACCGTGTCACAAGATGCTGGAGCTCTATTCCGTGGGCTTAATATTTTGAGCTTGATAGGTGAGCAAGCACCTGTTAGCCTCTTTGTCCTTCATATCATTTCCTCAACATGATGTATGTGAAAGGATTGTGACACTTTTGTGTGGCATACAGAGTCATGTGGAGGGAGGGTGGTGGAATATGACTGCAGCGAGCGTGGCAGTGCCACTCACGTGCTTGGACGTCACGTGTGAGTCCTTTGGTATATTGAGGGCCAAAAACATGGGTTGCTATGGCAGAGACTTGGAGTTGTATGATGTGAAAGGCAATCAACAGAGAAATCCAATGTCTGATGCTGCAGGCGGCAAGAGTGCTGCATTTGGGGGCAAGAGCAGCGGAAGACACTGGTCACTCCCTTCTGGGCTTTCGAGTGCAGCGAGGAGAATCGCTTGTTGCTTCTCAATGATCCTGTGAGCTGCAGTTTCATCTATCATTTTGACACAGTGTGCTCCTCATTCATCCACTGGAATAATTGACATCTGATCGGCTTTGTTGTGCTGTGCAGCTGTACACGCCGTTTCCATCAGAGGGCATCCCAGGAGCTGCAGGTCCTCCATCCTGAACCTCCTCTTCCATATCCATCGCTTTGCGGTATTCAATGTATCCACCTGCACCTATGGTGGTAGACAAAGCTGACATATGGATTCTATGTGTTGCAGGTTGTCAGGTTACATTGACAGGCTTTCAGGTATTGATGCGCTCAGTCTCAACAACTGAAGGGGCCTTTTTTTCTCCCATTTTGTTGGAAGCAGGCAGTCACCAGCATCATTCAGCTACGGTGTTTGGCTGCAGGCTCCATTCAGAGGGCATTTACTGGAGCTGCTAACCAGCACGGGAGTCAATGTCATGCGCCAGATGAATCCCATGACAGTGACGCATGTTGTCACAACAGACGTCAATGAGAACACTGAGAAAGTCAACCGTGCGCGGCAGCACATGTGAGCCCTCGATGCTTTCTTGGGTGCCCTGCTGCATTTCAGTTACTACGTGTTGGGGGAAAGTACAGGTGGTAATGACTGACATGAAATGTGTGCAGGGTGAGGCGACCAGGGCAGATCTCCATCATCAATTGCTTGTGGATCTATAACAGCCTGCGCTTTTGGGAGCTACAGCCAACAGGTGCTCAGACAAATTTGCTTCAAGGAAATTTGCTGTTTTGAGCATTTTGATGCAAAATACCACAATTCTTCTTTCAGCATTAAACTTCTCCAGGAAGACAAACATATATCTGTGCATGCTGCAGAGCGCTACATTGGCAACCCAGATCCCGGGGAAGATCCGGCGCTGGGTCAGCTTGCCAGCAAATCTCTTCCTTCCCAGCTCGCAGAGGTTCCAAATAGTGAGGATGATGACATGGAGGTGCCTTTGGGCAACTTGCATCTGGCCATGGAGCCTACAGAGGCTGAAAACGGCCCTGAACCCGGTATGTGCCCTTCTCAATGGCCGTCATCTGGGCAATCATCGAGTCTTCAAATTACGGTCTTGTATCGGCTTTAATGTTGTGCACCTATTTGCACTTCGTTAAAGTGGGCATTGCTTTGCAGCAGGAAGCCCTGAGGCAGAAATTGCCTGCCAAGCCATGCCAAGCAGCGCTGCTGTCAGAGCAGCCAAGGCTGCAGCACCCTCAACCGGCCCTCAGGTGGATGCGCGAGGTAAGCTGCTACAGGGCAAGGCTTATAATCCATTGCCTCTTGTTCAAAGACTCGTTGAGCCCAATGGGCATTGTGTTTATAGCCTCCTGACTGATCTCTAGTCTCTACTGGATATGGTGCAGGTGCCCTGGACAGCAACAGACCTGTGCCCGGCTCTGGCTGGCGCTCTCGCGGCCACACCGGCCAGGCAGCCCCCATGACACCTGCCACTATTGCTGAGCCCAGTCCCGCTACAAAGGAGAACACAGCACCCAGAACCCTGCCCACATGTGCGTTTTTATGCCTGTAATTTTATAGACTTGCACCAGTGCTCAGCATAATTTACGCAGTCCATAATAAGTGGGTGCTGGCATGAGGCTGTCAGACAATGGCTGTCTCTGCCATTGTATAAGCTGAGCTGAGGGGTGGTGTCTTTGCAGCTATCGCAGTTCAGCCCAAGGGAGACCAGGCGGAGCCGGCAAGGGCTCAAGAGAGCATGGAACCCAGACGCATGAATACTGGCCCATCAGGGAGTGCCAGTGAGAGCCAAGTCCCTGTCTACCAGGTGCATAGCAGCTGTGGCCCCATTCCTTCCTCAAAACTCACTGGAGAGCAACCCCAGTATTTGATTTATCCAGCATGTTCACAAATGCTGACAGTGTCACTCAAAAACAGGTGGCAGCAGCAAATGCAACAACAGCCAACCTTATCGCGCAGCTGGCCTCGGGAATACCCAGCAGTGAACCGCAGCCACAGCCAGCCCGAGTTTCTATTCTCCACACCGCGGGGAAGAAAGCGGCATGCCAAACCAGGTGTGCCTCGTTGATTCCCTTTCAGCGCCTGAGCAGCTTCCACCAAGGTTTCTGTGATGCAATGAACTCAACCGTCACATTGTGCTCCTGCAAGGGAATCAATTTTGCCGCGCGAGGAGATGCCCACACATGATGAAGCAGCACTTGATGATGACAATGGGGGAGCAGGTATGTTATCCGTCACCCTGTGAGCCAGCTCTTGGGCACAGACATATCATCAGACCATTTGACTTCTGCATGGTTGAACACGTTGTGCCTTGTTTGCAGATGATGCTGGTGCTACCCTGGTAGATGACAATGCCGGCAAAACAGATGCAGCAGAGGCAGCTCCACAGCAACGTGGAGATGGGAAGCGTGGTCGCCAGCGGAGTTCTACCGCTGCCACTGCACAGGTCCGTTTTGGAAACCTTACTCCAAGATCAAGCAGTTTTTATGTAGGCAAATGCGGACAGACAAATGTGCATGTGCATGAGTGCGACAGCATTGCTGGTGCTGCAGGCTGCAGAGCCAGACGTGCGGCAGACAAAGAAGCGGAAGCTTTTGAGCAAGGCTGACAGCGCTGCCCTCGCCCGTGCCCCAAAAGCAGCAGCAGCTGAGGCGCTGCAGAAAACTCCTGCTGCAGCAGAGGAGCCCACGGGCAAAGCAAAGTGCAAAGGCAGATCCAAAGCCAAAGCCGCAGCTGTCAAGGCAAGGGATGTGCAGCCCACGGTGATGGCCCTTCACTTGTTTCTGCACAATGTGCTGCCCAAGATTGCCTCCAGAATTGCTAGTGGCATTGCCACAAACTGCCATTTGGATGATGCTATGTCTCAAACTCAGTAGGTATGTTTTCAATTTCAGGAAGCTGCCGAGGAGGAGCAGAAGGAGCTCGCTGGCCCCAGCACAGGGCACGCCAGCACATCCCCACCCACTGCGCAAAAGAGAGACATCCAGAAGCGGCCCTTTGTGGCTCTCAGCGGGCTGCACACAAGGGAGATCCTGAAGTTCAGCCCCATGTTGGAGGCCTTGGGTGTCAGCCACACCGACGGCTTGGAGGACCAGCATGTGTGAGTGCCTCTTGACCTGTACACCACTCCTGTCCATCACCTTCTGTCTGCCACAAAAACAGGACCACAGCAATGCGAGCCCAGGTGATCTGGAATCTCTGACTACTACTGTTGAGTGATGGATTCTTTTTGACAGGATGATGTCATGTTCAGGTGGAATTGTCGGACCACACACTGGGTGGCGCCCAAGCTGAACCGCACAGCCAAGGCGTTGTCTGCGATGGCAGCTGGGGCCTGGCTGCTCTCCACTTCCTTCATCACGGCATCTGCGGCTGCCCGTGCTCTGGTGGAGCCGGTGAGCTCCTGCCCTGTACACTCTCACTGGTATACTTGCTGCCGCAGCCCTTCCTCTGCTCTGCAGAGAGTGGTTTATTTGCTGGCAAGTGATAAGGCGCATTATCCTTTGATAAAGAGCTTCATGTGCTGGAGATTTTCTACTCGCTATTAAGAAGTGGGGCGCGTGATCTGACGGGCAATGTTCTACTGGGTGCAGGAGACACATGAGCTGGATAGCGGGTGCCAACTGGTGGCTGACGGGGCACCGCTGCACTGGCGAATGAGAGCAAAGAGCCTCGACCATGGCGCGTTTCATGGCTTGCGGGTGAAGACTCTCAACCTGCTCTCCTTCCTTCCAATGCAGATTGAATGCAAAGGTCAAGCGGGCACATCAGGTTTCAGTGGATCTAAAGTGCCTGACGGAGGCAATGGCTGCGCAGGTCCTTGTGCATGGGACTTTCAAGACAACCGTGAAGCCCAACCGCAAGGACATCACATCGATCTTGTCAGCGGGTGGCGCGACGCTGCTGAGCCTGCAGGAGGCTGTTGCCCAGGGAGCTGACCTGGCCATCGTCCCAGAAGGAACCGGCAAGAGTGTGCGCACTTGACTTCCTGTGCTTGCACCCCATCTTTCCAGGCAAATGTGCCTGCGCTGTCCAGCACTGATAAAATGCATGCATGCATGTCATCGAGAATGACGAGGGGCTTGCTGTTGCAGCATGTCAAGGATCTGCTCAAAGCAAAGGTCACCTGCGCGAGACCGCAGTACATAGTGGAGTGGATTGCTCACCCGGATGACAGCCTGGCAGAGCACCTGCTGCATGGCAGTGTGGAGTCTGCAAAGCTTGCAGAGATGACCAAGGAGCGGTCCAGATGCCTGGACGATGCCGAAGAGCAGTCCTGCTCATTCTGAGCCAATGCTGTACATGTGCTGACCCCCAAAAAAAACCATGACCCCCTCATTGACTTCACTGACTGAGTTGCCAGCCTAACGTTGGGATACGATCCCCTGGTTGGAGGCTGCGTTCCATTGTGTACTTGTACTAGGTGGATATTTCCGATGCTGAGACAAGCAGACAAGAAATTTAGTGCGTATGTTGATACTATGCGGTGGAGGGCGTGCATTATGCCTGACATTGAGTTGACGTGCGAAAAAGTGTGCATCGTTTGCAATCTGTCTCTTGACGCTTTTGTGTACACCTTGATTACAAATTATGCTGACCATGCTGAGGTTGCACTTATACGTGAACATAACAATAAGCTCTACTGAAACTTAACAGTTTTGAAGATAACAAGAGACTTTATTGTAATGACAGTATACCTCATGTTGAGTCCATTCCATATGCTGTATGGGCATTCTTGCTGCTCAGGATACAAATAAAGGCGCCCTCCGTAACAGCCTTGACTTAGTCAAATTGACTAAGGCTGCTTATCATGTGAGCAAAAGAGCTCTCTCAGAACGAAACAGAACACAAACAACCTCCTTGCAGCGTGTGCAGCGTTTGATGAGCAATTTGACAAAGGTGTGCCCCGAGGCTCTCACTTGTAGCCAGCAACCAACAGATTCTCCCACAGACCTGCTGCTGCAAGGTCGACATTGCCTCCAGACAAGATGATGCCCACATTCTGAAGGCCTCCCTCCTGGCCTCGCAAAAATGCTTTGAACTTTGGCGACAAGACTGCTGCCAAGCCCACTGCCCCAGATGGCTCCACCACCAACTGCAGCACAACACTCTTAGTGAGAACATTGTCTTCTGGACGTTCTCCTGCAGATCTCTTAACACGTGCGGCCTCACAGCCTTGCTATGTTGAGGAAAAGTGACAGCCAAAACACAAGCTCTGGCACAGCTGCGGCCTCTCACTTGAGGGATGTCTGTGTCAGTAACACACCTTCATGCGTTCAAACAGCAACCTCATGGCTGCCACGATCTCCTGCTCTGATACAGTCACCACTTCATCCACCAAGTCTTTGATGATGGGCCAGGTCAGGTCGCCCATGCGACCCCTGAGCCCATCCGCAATTGTGACCGGTCTGGCACATTCCACAATCCTGCCAGCATCCTTTGAAGCAGCTACATCAGCTGCATTGTTCAGCCCTGCAAAGCACAGCATCTGATCTGCAGAGGCAGGCCAATGTCACTGACAAACACAGAGCAGCACTAGCGGCAGTTGTCGCACTGCAGCCATTCCACGGCTCACCTGTAGGTTCGGCTGCAATTATTTTGATACCAGGCTTTATGCCTTTTGCGGCCACGGCTATGCCCGAGGTCATTCCACCGCCACAGATTGGCACAACAATAGCATCTAGTTGAGGCACCTGTGTCAAAACGATTCCTCTGAGTGTCATGCATGTTGACCTGCAACACCACGTTGCCTCTGTGGTGAGCAGACTAAAGAGTACACAAGGACACAGGAAGGAGGGCACCTGTGCAAGAAGCTCCAGGGCCATAGTGCCTTGGCCACAGATTGTGGGCCCGTAATTGTAGGGAGGAATCAGCTTGGCACCAGTTCTCTGCTGTATGGATGCTGCAGTGCTCTCCCTCGCATCCACCGTAGCTTCACACCGTGTGATCAGACCGCCATATCCCTCGACTGCGTCCACTTTGCACTGCAACACAGACCCGGCGCCTCTGTTTACCTTGCACTCTCTATGGGCTCCGTAGATATCATGTTAAGGTATCAGTGCTTCTTGACATGCACTAAGCTAACGGCTGAGGAGCGCAGAGGAGGGTAGATGGATGCCTGTGGTGCGTCAGAAGGTATGACGATGTATGCTGGAATGCCACGGATTCTTGCTGCGCAAGCCAGCGCGGCCGCATGATTTCCAGAACTGTGTGTCACCACCCCGTGCACAGCTTGTTCGTCGGATAGACTCAATACGGAGTTCATTGCTCCTCTGAATTTGAAGGCGCCACTGCATGAACAGGGAACACATCAACTTATCTCTTGTGCAGGAGGCACCAGCATGCAGTGACAGGTAACAGGCGTTCGGATAGGACAACAAAATACAAGTATGCGCACACTCTCTGAAATATCTCGCATTTGAAGTGTAAATAGCAGTCAGCCAGACTGTCCAACGTCTTGCTGGTCATGACCTGGGCAGTCACGGCATATGGTCAGCAGGGCCCAAATTTCAACAGTATCCACTAGAGACCTGCAATCTAAAATCGCTTGGAGCTTTTAATATGTTAACACATCTACGCAAGCAAGATTAGTCTCGTCAAGTCGCCATCAAAGCGCTGCTAGTCCCCTGTAACAATCCACAGCTTGATGATTCCACGGACAGATGATTGCTCACGAAAATGATGCGAACAGGAAGCATTAAATTTCTAGTCATATACGTACCGGCGTTTTGTGGGCAAAGGGCTCGATACGTTTGGCAGCTTCGCGGATCTCCTCCAAGGTTGCCGCATACACATTGACAGCGGGGTGTGCAGGAACCCCTGCTTCCACGACAGTCATCGTGGAGGCTGTAAAGGAATATCTCAGAGACAATGGGGAAGATTTGCAGTGGTAAATCTTCCTCCGTGAAGCGATCGAGTGATGGGGATCTGCCTGAAGCTGCTCCAGACACATGCAACCACGTGAGAATAAAACGTGCAGAGAGCTTCAATTTCTGTGGTTTGAATATTCTGAATTATCTTTCCAAGTTAAAAAGGATGGCTGCACTCACTGACCAAATAGCAGTAGTACAGGAGTGCTTTCTTTACAGGCCTTTCACACTGCAAACTCTCACAAGGTGGTCCTCTCCACAAGACGCCAATCTCAGTGCAAAAGTCCGACTCCGGGAGGGAGTCCCTCCCTCGCTTCCTTCTGTGGCTTCCTCCTGCGGTACCAGCATCCAGCACAAGCGACGGATTGCTGCACAGTGCCGTTGATGCAGAGGGGCCGCCCACAACTTGCTCACCCCTGTGCCAAATCAATCAGCCGTCAACAGGAGGTACGCAATGCCATCGCAGGCCATACAGTATTCACGCAGAACACTTGTATGCACTGTCGTTGCAGTCTCAAGCGACCAACCTGAGCATTGTCTAGTGCTGCAGCCTACAGCAGCGCCAGGCTGCCATGTCAGCGACCAGAGCTCCAGGTCACCGCTCTCCAGGCCCACAGCTAGCACATCCCTGCCGCTTCCGCTGCAGCCGCTGCAGCCAGCTGCACTGCGCGGTGCGAAGGCAATGCTGGTGACGGGCGCAGCCATCTGTGGCAGCTTGGCCACCGACACACTGGAGAGCTCTGCTGGCGCACACCGCACCCTTCAGCCATTTGAGCAGCAAAAGAAGCCCATGCGATTTTGACTACCCTGCATTGTGTTGAGGCTATCTCTTCATGTTCAATGTGTGGACAAACATCCACTGCTGGCAGGTAGCATGGCATGTGGGGGGCCTCACCTTGGCCTGCGGCTGGCAGTTCCCAGACTTTGACAGAGCTGTCGCGGGCACCCGTGGCGAAGTGGAGACCGTCTGGCGCCCAGGAGCAGGCCCAGATGATGCGCGCGTGCGCCTTCATCACCCGACCCAAAAGCCTGAACGGTGACTCTCCCTCCCCTGCTCACCATCAACCCCCCGACCTCACGCAAGCCTTACATATCATTTGTTCAAGCTTCTGTTCATCAGTGACACGTTGGCACGTTTGGCAGGCACACAAGCAACTACAAGATCCATGCAATGGCCCATCCAGGTCAGGGCAGGACGACGGAGAGGGCATCTTTGCCTGACATGTAAACGAGGGAGTAAAGGCGCACCTTCAGGTAAGCGCTCGAAGACGGCAAAGGTGCGGTCCCTGGACACGGTGAGCAGGTGCTGGCCGCTGGGCGAGAAGGCCATCTGGGTGACGGTCAGAGAGTGCGCCTCCAGGGGCGGCCCCACGGACGTCCACGTGGCCACGTCCCACAGCCACACCGCCGCAAATTGCGCCGCTTGCGCCTGCACACCCAATGTAATTCTTCTTGCTTCCTTTCTAAGAGACATCGAGGCTGCAGCCGGCCGTCGGCACAATGCTTTCAGCCAGGTCTACCAGGCCTACCAGAGAACTTTCATCCTGACAGATGAAGGTGAAGCCAAACCACAAAAGGTGCCTGGTGACAGTGTCCAGAGCTATGGGTTGAGTGAAAAGTCCCGGCAGACGCTGTGCCAAGAGCCGCGGTGACACGCCCTTCGGAGCTTGATGGTGAAGCTCAACCACTGTGCAATGCATGGGCTCGATTCAATTAAAATTTGAAATTGAATTCCATCGCGCGAACCTTGCAGGCGGACGCCAGGTAGCGGCCGCGGGGGTCAGCGGCCAGGCAGAAGACGTGGTTGGCATGCCCATAGAGCTTCACAATCTCGGGCCACAGCGTATTCTGCGCCAGGTGCTCCTCCAGCGGGGGGCCCGCAACAGCAGATGGCGTGGGGTTGGGCGCCAGATCAGGCCCCTCGGTGTAATTACCCCCCTCCTCCCCTGACCCTGCCGGCTCATCCCCCGCGTACACTGCCTTGTTTGACAGGCCCAGCGCCGCAATTGAAGCGCCCATTGCCCTCTCCTGCACCTTCGCATGTGGCCCCTCCTCCTTGTTACGACCACTCTAGAAAAAATTACCATCATTATTGCATGCTTCCTGCCACGAGGCAAGGTGCGTCTGAGGACATGCTGCAGTCGACAAAGCAATAATGCAGCACCATCAGCACCAGATCAGATGCAAATGGCTGGGAGCAAGGAGACATCATCTGTATACCTGTGTCCCAGTGGAGGTGGTGTCCGGGGCATGGCCTCTCGCCAGTGCCAGCGTCTGCTCAAAGGCTTGCGGCGCCTCCAGCACGCGGATGACCTTCTCCTCGGACCCCACCGCGTAGCAGGGTGGAGATGCGCCGGGCAGCACTGCCATGCACGCAAAGTCATGGCCATGGATCTGCACCCATGCACACTGTCTAAGACATGCCCATCATCTACTTGGTGTAATAAACTGGTGAAACAGGTAGCCAAAAACAAGATGCGCAAGGCGCAATACAGAATGGCAGGGGGGTTGGGCAGACGAGTACAACGTTGCCCACTGATCAGAGCAGGATTGGGAATGAGAGACACCTGCGGCCGGGCCACCTCACACCAGTGGCCGTTGCATGTGGTGAAGATGCGTGAGGTCTGGTCTTCGCTAACAGTCTGCAGGCAAGCACCATCCACACCCCAGCTCATATCCACCACCGCTCCGTAGTGGCCCCCCAGCGCATGCTGGGGTACCCATGCGTCCCTGTCCGTACCCTCTGCACTTCCACAGAGATACAGAAAATAAGATTCCCCGTGCTGCTGGAAAATTTGGTCCATAGAGGACACTCTCCCTCAATGCTACCTCAACCCTGCAGTCTTACGAAGCACTGTGTGCACAGGGAACGCCAGTAGGGGAGCAATTAAGGGGGAGTTGCGGACCTTCGCGGCGCCAGAGGTGAAGGGCCCCGGTGAAGCCATGCGCCAAAATGGAGCGGCCGTCCGGGCTGAAGCACCCGCCATAGTAGCCCAGGCTGGATGCGCCTGCATCTCCCACGCTCTCCTCACACATCCATAGCCCTGCACGTACATACGAGAAATTGGACCAAGCACAAATGAAGACTGTGTGTATACCGCCAAAGTGATGGTCTGCAGTGCTTCTCCTGTATGCAAACGCACAGTAGTAAATACGGCGTGATGCACATTGAATTTGTACCTGCAGTAGGCTCAGGGCGCCAGAGCATCATGGTGCGGTCCATGGATGCTGTCAGCAAGCAGGCTGCCTGGCTGCTGCCATCCAGCTGCTGGGGCTGCCACGCGGCTGAGAAGACCCAGTCCTCATGCCCCACCAGCACAGCCTCCATAGACACCGAGATGGTGTTCCCGGCAACAACAAACGTGGGCTGCGGAGCATACCTGTGCCCACAGAACAAATATACATTCAATTCAACATTGCATGCTTAAGAAAGTTGCCGAACACAACAGGGCCTGCGGGGAGAAATGGCGGCTACTGGACCCACCTTGCTATGCTCCTAGCTAAATCCCTCTCGGAAGCATGTCCATTTGCCACTCTGCTGCTGTCCTGTGGATGCTGGTCAGCTGCCTGGATGGCCCAAACCCGCACGAGCTTGTCCTGTGAGGCGCTAGCGAGCAGCAGACCGCCCTCTGCAGGCAGTGATCTAGCTATCAAGCCAATACAAGATTGATCAGTGAATAGCAAAACCAATAAAAAAGAGCTTTTGAAATATGAGACATTGCAGAAAAGAAAGCACCGCAAGAAAGTATGAGGACCTGCAGTTGAAGTGAAGGCTAGCGAGCGTATCCAGTCAGTGTGGCCTTTGAGCCTGCAAACATGCTGGAAGCTCCCTCCCTTTTGTCGCAGCAGCAGCCGAATGCTACTGTCCACACTTCCCATTGCCAGCAGATGCCTGAACACATTACATCATGTTAGGTTTACCCGCCGAACACTATGCATGCTGCACTCACAATCTGACCCTGATTGCTTCTACCGGGCACCAGTCTCTCACCCGTCTGGCTCGCTGGGTAGCTGTGTGATGGCCAGGGAGTGCTGCAGCACAGCCCCAGTCTCTATGCTCTGCACCAGACTCCACGAATCTTGTGTGAGCAACCCTTCTGCATCTCCCTTATTCATGGCAGCTGATTCCCAGATTCTCACTGTGTCGTCAGCGGCAGTGCTTGCCAAGAGAAGGCGGTCATCTGGGAGATGCTGCACTGCCAAGCTGGTCACTGGGCCGCTGTGCCCCTGTTGGACCATCAAGTTGCCATCAATGATGCAAGGGACCTTTGTGCAGCAATAGTTCACAGCAGGACCCAAAAGTCTGCCAAAAAAAAGCACATGCCACACCGTGAGCTTAGCAGCTGCGAGCCAGGGATTGTCTGGTTGTCCAGGAAACCACAGCCAAATGATGATGGTGCTGTCTGCCGCTCCTGAAACCAGGGCAGCGGCCCCCCCTGCAATTGAACTTAGGCTTCAGCGCCATGAACTGGCTGATACTAATCTCTGCAATGACAGATAGACTCTGACTAGCCGTTTGCTCCTGCTGGCACCTGACAGGGTGATCGGTAACCATTTGACGCAGTCCACTCTCCCTGTGTGTCCCACCAAGGTGGCTACAATCCTGGCCTCCTGCGCAAGAAGTCACCTGTCAACTTGCAATCTTTAAAGAGTAGTAGTGACATCTGCAAAACATACACGGGCAAGGCATGCAGGACTCACCCCAACATCGTATATCACCACAAAATGGTGCGCCCCATAAGCAATGAGATTTCCTTCCCCGTAGTCAAGCGCATTCACCACGCGATTGCATCCGATGCTTGTGAAATCCACTTCAAGATTCATCGCCGCACTTTCTTTTTACTAGCTGTCTCTCGATCTGTTCTGATATCAATTAAATCGATATACATACGGTGAGAGATTTCTTGCGTACCATGTGACTGACAATCTTAGAATTATATTGGATTACAAGTGATGGCAACAAACCTAGACTGTCATGAATCTTGAACTTTGAACAGGAGTCTGAATGGCGGGGGAGTTGACATAACGGGAGTAGCAATCGACCCCTCGTCCGTTCGTTCCAGGGGAATTTGAAACCCAAGGTAGAGCGATGTCACTGCACTTGTGAATGTATCTCTTCAGCAAAACTCAAAAGCATTGCAGAATAATGCTGTGACAATTTTTTGACTGACACTTGACTATGGGACGCAAGAAGCGCAGTCCGTTGAAAAACATTGGAGCAGTAGAAACTCGATCAACATATAGGGAAGCTTTAGATCAGCCAATTTCGCATCCAGATGATACTGAAAGTCATCAAAGTGAATCGGATGTTTCTGAAGATGAGGAACATCAAGAACAAGCATGGAAAAGAAGGTGAATCAACCTTGCTCCTATGACGGGGTTGTCCTGAGAGATGACTTGTGTCCTTTGTCTAGCATATTGATGGAACATCAATGTGACTGTATGCTAATGTCTGTGCAGACGTCTGACTCATTATGCTGGAGCATATGAAGAACCAACACATATAGAGATCGTAAAGGACTCGACCAACATAGCACTGGTGCGTTTGGAAGGGATATGTCCACTTGACCAGGTGTAACAAAAAGGTGGGTGTATGAAGCAAATGGTTCTGACTGGCACTCTCCGCAGCCACTATGTGTCATGGAGTTGAAGGCGCCCCAGGCTGGGCAGAAAAGCCTGTCAGGCTTGGGGGACGTCACAGAGCTTCAGCTGGAGCTCCTGCTGCCTTACAGCTGGCAATACGGTGGAGGCGATGCTCTTGATGCCACCCTGTCTGCTACAGATGCAAGCGGAAGGGAAGAAGCTGTGGTAAAGAGCAGCTCTGCATGTTCGGACACACTTGAACAATTATGCTACTGTGCTTTCCAATGGCAAGTGTCCAAACTATTCCAACGTACTCATGCCAGCTTCTTACCCATTGCTATGATCCTTCAGGGTACGCTTCATGTGCCAAAGCACGTAAGGAGGGAGCTGTGCATGTGTGCTATGGCTGAGCTCATCATGTACCGGCTCCACACACCATTGCAGCCGACTCGTGGAAAGGTCCAGCTGGAGCTCTGCTTGTCACAGGATGCTTTTGCATTCGATGTACGAGGTAAGAGCACCTCCAAAGTGTGATGTCTGGAGTCCAACGATGAGCTGCTTGTGTCCATTGAGCTGTGGTAGGGAGCTGTGGTACTGAGCATGCATGTATGCATGTGTGCAGAACCAGAGGCACGAACTCGCAGTCAGCAGGTGCACAACATCAGCGATGTGCTGTTGTGGCTGTTGCCACAGATATCACCACAGGCGCGCACGTCTGACAACCAGGCAGGCCCTAGCACGCCCAGAAAACCGCGAATTCTGAGCAGCCCTGGCTCGCCCCACAGCCCCAAGGGCGGTGGGTCCAATCAGGTCAGGCCTTCGCACAGAGTTTGAGTAGCGCGTCTGGGGCATGTCCCGAAAGGATCTAGAAAAAATGCAATTCGAGTTGCTCCACGGGGTCTTCACCTTGTCTAATAATGGGTTACAACATGCCCCACGCGTTGCAATTTGCCATGGGCTCTGACATGGAGTCGGTGGCGCTTTCAAGCATCTACCCATGGCTCCAAAGCAATGATCTGCTTGCATTTTCTGATTATGATCGGCTCTGACTTGTAAAGAGCCTTATTGTTGCAGGCCTTTGATGAGGTGGTTGAGGACATAGCAGAGGCGGACGCACTGGAGATATACACGGCTGTCAAGCCCAGCGGCATGGAGAGGGAGCTGGAAGCCACCCTGCCACAGCTGACATCGACGCTGCATCGCCACCAGCGCAGGGCTGCAGCCTGGATGGTGGACAGAGAAATTGCAGCAGAGGTAGCAATTATGACGAATCCTTCGTGATAAGTGCTGCAGACAATAAATAATCATACAATCTCGTTAGTAAGACTTACAGCTGCATGGGGAGGCATTTGCAAGTAATCACCCACCTGTTGATGCTGATGGCCTGAAGAGCAAATAGCTTGATGTTCATAAGCATGCCATCATCTGAGGAAGGCGGCTGACAAAGATGAAATTGACAGGCTCCCAGTGCGTCTGACGAACTGCACCCACTGTGGCGGGAGGTGACCTGTCTGGATGGGCAGCGCTTCTATGTCAACCCATACACTGGGCTGCTCACTCGCACCCGGTTTTCAAAACCCAACCGAGTGCCGGGAGGCATCCTGGCTGATGAAATGGTGGGCTCCCTAAACTTGTCGACCTTTTTTATTTGCATGTCCACACAAAGGAGCCTTGCGGAATTAAACGTGTCTGTAAGTCTGGCATATACAGCTATGATGTCATATCGTGCATGGTGTAAGTCTCAAATTGTCTCTTTGGTACAAGCTGTCCCAAAATTGCACGCAGGGAATGGGGAAGACCGTGGAGCTGCTTGCATGCATCCTTGCTCATCCCTTCCAAGGCCCAGCTGTGCCAGCTGAACTGGTGAGTTATTCAGCGCTTAGAGCATATAGTGAAGCATAATGCGGTCTGTTGCATTGAATGCTGAGCAAGGCCACTTTTGTGCTTTCACCTGCTTTGTGCTGGACACAGGAGAGCGATGCGCGGCCAAAGCATGAGCGCATCGACTGCACCTGCCCTGTCACTGGTGACACGCCTGGGGCAGAGGACTATGCTGGGCTGTGGGTGCAGTGCGATGAGTGCCAGGCATGGCTGCATGGCCACTGTGTTGGCCTCACCAGGGCTCCAAAAGGCAAGACACAGCCCTGGCATCCTGTCCCAAGACTCCTTAAGATTAAATTTGTTTAAATGGGCTTGTTTAAATGACATTTACAATGTAGAAAGACTGTGTTGAATTTGTGAGATCTTTCATGTGCATGTGCAGGGGCCTATATCTGCCCTAAGTGCATCAGAGCGCATGCAAATGCACTGGTGACGGTGGACTGTGGTGCCACCTTGATTGTGAGCCCGGCTTCCATATTGAAGCAGTGGCAAACCGAGATCACAAAGCACACACATCCAGGTATTTATTTTGCGCCTTTCCAAGGTTGATTCATGTCATTTAATCCTGGGAAGGCTCTAATATTCTGCATATGTGGGAGCTTTGATCTAACATATGTGTATGCCGTAGGAGCCCTCAAGGTGTTGGTGTACGAGCATGCTGGCTTGGATGCTGAGCGGGGGGCGCCAAGCAAGGGCTTGTCTGCCCACGATTTTGCTTCGGCCGATGTAGTGCTCACCACCTACGAGACACTGCAGAAGGATGTCAACAGGCAAGGCAATGTGACAACTTACGCCCTGCGTCAGGCAAAAAAGTACGAGGTGAGATCTATCCTCCTGTCCCCAGCCAGACAGTGCTCTTGTCTCCTGCTGATGGTGTCTTTAGCGCTCATCTACAAACAGCTTCTGTGCATGCTACTGTGGTACAGTGCATTGGTACCCAATCCGTTCAAGTGTGGGGTCAGGTGCTACCAACACCGCTGACAAGGCTGCGCTGGTGGCGGGTATGTCTGGACGAAGCCCAGCTCGTGGAGAGCACCACAGCAAAGGCTGCCAAGCTGGCCGTCAACATCCAGGCGCAGCACAGGTGCTAACAGCACCTTCCTATGTCAGGCAGCCTGCGCGTCTATCATGTCCTCCTGTTCACAGCTGCAACATGGTGCCAGCAAAAGATGGCTGCACTGTCTTGGGCTCAAGCAGAGCTCCGGATAAGAGAACAGTTCAGGGAAGATTTTTTAGCATGCAGTGAATGGCTTTTCAATAGAAATTTGCAATTGCATTGAACCTTGCACTGAAGCAGAGCTTCAAGGATATTGTGTGGCCTGGGCAGGTGGTGTGTGACGGGAACGCCGCTGAGCAGGGGCCTGGAGGACCTGTACGGCCTGTTCTACTTCCTGCATGCGCACCCCTACAGCGACCGTTTCTGGTGGCATGAGATCCTGCAGAAGCCCTACGTGGCCGGCTGCCCTGCAGGTGTCTGGCAACCCACATCTTGCAAGAGGCCTGCCACCACTGCTTGAGAATAGCAAGACAGCATGACAAATGCTCTAAAAAGCAGCACTATATGGCCTTACGAACGGCATACCCCAGCACGCTTGAATCCAGAGGCACAGGCATCGTTGTGCACAGGAAAAGTCTTGGATTGTTGTGATACAATATTGTGTGTTCACTGTCAGGTCGGAAACGGCTGATGGCGCAGCTGAAGCCCGCCGAGGGGGGCATATTCTGGCGCACCTCCAAGGCTGACGTGGCGCATGAGCTGGCGCTGCCGCCACAGTCCCACCGCACCACCTTCCTCACCCTCTCCGCCATCGAGCGCCACTTCTACATGCGCCAGCACCAGGCAAACACCCTTCTACATGCTGTCTTTTGCCCTGCCCTTGCAAATTGTCGTGTGATTAGTAGCATTGACGCCCCACCGCTGCAAATAGTGCTTGTTATGGTTGCTTGAAAGGATGAGTGTTTCTGATCAAGCTCTGTAGTTGAGATGATCCCGAGCTCAAGTGGAGCTTCCAGGTTGACATGAAAGACATGTGACAAGTGCCGGGCTGGACAGCTTCAGGGCTGAGCATGGTGTGGGTGTTGGGCAGGATTGTGCAAGCAAGGCGAGGGCGGTGTTGCCGGCAGAGTTGCTGGCAGCGCTGGAGGCCGGCCGCGCGGGTGACGAGGCGTTCCGGCGGCTGACGCGCGCCGAAGAGAAGTCGCTGCTGGGCAATCTGCTGCGCCTGCGCCAAGCCTGCTGCCACCCCCAGGTGCCCACTCCAGATCCCAAGATCAAATTGCAATATGCTGAAAGCCAAGCATGAACTGTGCATTTTATTGTCCACTGATGCACTTGGGCACGTTTGACTGGTTGGAATCCGTGATTGCAAGGATTTGCCTGGCTAAGCATTTGCAAATGGGGACATTTACAATTATGTGTGAACCTGCAGGTGGGCAGCCGGGGCATCAAAGCGCTGAATGCTGCCAAGACGCCGATGAGCATGGACTCCATTCTGGAGGTCAGCCTGCCCTCCCCTCATTTGCTGGTGCCTGCCTTGCACAGCTCAAAACATATTGCATGCACTTTAAGTTTACAGGGTATTCGAATAGCTGTGCTTGGGCCGTGCAGGTGCTGGTTGAGAAGGCGCGGGTGGAGGCAGAGGATGCGCAGCGCATTCTGCTGTCAGCCCTCAATGGCCTCGCTGGCCTCATGCTGATTGAGGATGACAAGGCGCAGGCCGTCGCTCTTTACCGCCAGGTGCTCACCAATGCCTCCCATTCTGCCCATGTACTTAGATTTCTTGCATCACCAACCTTTTATTTGCCTACCATTCAGCGCTCTGTCAAAAAGTTAGGAGTCTACTTCAAAATTAATGGAGACGAGAAGCAGAGTTCAGGCTATGGCATGACCATGATTGGTATGGGCATGCATGCTAAGGCGGAGTTGTGTGCTCGGGCACTCAGGTGTTGGCGACGGCCGAGGGCAACAAGGCGCTGATTCGGCTGGACCCGCTGCAGAAACTGCACACCCTGTCCAATCTGGCTGAGCTGCTGGGCAGCGGAGTTCCCGGCGTGCCGCATACCCTCAGGGATGACTCGCTGGGGGCAGAAGCCGAGAAAATCCGCGAGGTTTGCCCCCCTTCCCCCCGGGGAATTGGTGTCATGTGTCGCTTGCTTGTACTTGCTATGCGAGATCCATTGCTTGACAATTGCAGACTGTCTCACTCTGATGAGAATCAGCATTTATCTGTTTGATGTCATTCATGTCGTTCATGTCTGCAAGAGACCGCCTGAATGAGGGCTGTGCAGCCAATCACACACAACCAAGAACAAGTTGGCGCTTGCTGGTGTGAATGTCTGACTGCCCTCCACAGGAGTACCTGGTGCAGTGGGTGGCCAAGGTGGCGGCCGCTGAGAGGGACTACAGAGCAGCGCTGGATCACATGGAGCGCCCTGGCGCGGCTGCAGAGCAATCTGAGACGGCTGCATGGTTCAAGGGTCCTGGCAGATCTGGTGCGATGGCAGACCTCACATGCATCTCAATGCCCATTCCAGTGGTAGACGGCTGTTCTCTGCGTGTGCTGTTACATGTGCTAGTGCATGTGATTCCACTTACACAGCTGGCCAGGGGGTGGCACAATGCAGCCTGGTGTACTAAAGTCACATTAGACGTTATCAGCGCTCATTCTGTCCTGTGCCTTTGCCTCCCAGGGGGCGCAGCACCAAGCAGCAGCAGCGCCCCAGCAGCATCAGAGGAGGTGGAGCTTTGGTACCTGGACGCCATCGACCTGATACTGCAGAACAGCGACGACTATGGCGAGCGCGCAGCCTCGGCCATCCGAGACCAGCTCTCTGTCATCGACGAGTGAGTCTTGCCCTTTCTAGTATCGCAGAGTTCGAGCGCATAGCGTCTAACAGAATCACACCAGCTCACTTGAGCGTTACATGCTTTGTCAGATCATGCGGTTTCACAAATGCTGCAGCATGAAGACCTCTGAGCGGCTGCTATTCAGTAAGAGGTTTTTAAGGGGGTATTTGCAAGAGTCGTTCTGAAAGAGCATACATTGTGCCATGCAGAATGCGACGGAAGACGGAGAGGAATGCCACAAGCTTGGCGCGGCGAATCACTGGCCTGGCCGGCCTGAAGCTCTTGCTGCGCAACGAGCTCGGGGCCTCGGCGGCCGCGCGCGAAAAGGCGCTGAAGATGCTGCAGGACTTGTCAGACGTCTATCACACCCGGCCTGACAGCCTGGTGGAGCAGGTATCCATAATTCTGCCTCCTGCGCATATATCTCTACAGTCTCGATGAATGTGCATGCTCCCTTGAAAAGGCTCAACAGCTCTGGTTTGTTTTCAGTATACATGGTGGGGTCCAAAGTGCTATAATCAGAGCGCTGCGCTGTCAAGGGTCATGTGGTAATTTCTCCTCCCCTGCATGCAGTCAGCCCAGGCTTTTCATTTAGGTGGTAAGCATCTCCAGGACCTCACCAAGAGCTTCTGGAGGCATGCAAGAAACAGAGCCATGGTTGCACCTTTACACCCCAGTACGCTGAGTACTGAAGTATGAAAAGGCCCTGAGCACCCAAGATTGCTAGCGCCAGTACGTCAGTACGCCCTCCAGTGCGAGTACTGTAGTATTAACTTCCTGAAACATGGAGTACTGGTGCAACCGCGAACAAAGCTAACGTTGGAAAGTGTGTGGGGGTCAGGCAGCAACTTGCGGGCGGTGCCGGTCCGAGCTTGGAGAAGCAGGACGTGTGTGCCGCCACTGCAAGATGGACGACGTGTGGCTGGGATGGGAGATGCGCCTGTTCAGGCTGGACACGCGCGCCATGGAGGCCGGCGCCCACGTGTCCCCAGAGGACGCCCTCCGACAGGTGCCCCCAGGCCATCCAGTGACTAATTGCAAATGTCACGGAGAGGTGATGCCAGCAAATCTATTCATTTTTCAAACGACCCTGGCTCCTACTTGGGTGTGCCGGCATTCACTAGCTCATCTGACTGCATTGCTAGTGTACTCTTGCGGAGCTCACTTTGGACAAGGGAAGCACCTGCACAGATCTGGCGGAGAAAGTGCACACTCATGAAATTTCAAGGCTAGAATGGATTCGAATGCGTGCAGGCGCAAGCGGCCACGCTGCGGCACATTGGGCGCGGCGGACTGGATGAGGAAGCGGCCATGCAAGCGGGCGGGGACGGGGCTGCGGGCGCGTCTGACATGGGACGAGAACTGGTATCAACGGTGGAGATTGTGAGGCACCCCAGCGAGGCGGAGCAGGTGCTGCGCATGCTGCCCGGCCAGCTCAGAGGCCTCAAGCACCTCCCTCTGCGTGCAGGTGAACCCCTGCGCCTCCACCCTACCTTTCAGAAGTACTCCGATATTTGGATGTGTTTCGTGACATATTTGAGTAGTGAGACTGGGGCAATTTCTTGTGCGGACTGCATAACAGCTATTGTGACATGCTCAGGCAATTCATCAAACACATCAGGTGTGCATTCATTGGATAGGATTGCTTTTGCATGTCATTGATCATGGGATTGTTTTGGTGCAGCTGCGCAGCGGGAGGCGCTGCTGGCGGCGGCCAAGGCAGCGCTGGATCGGCTGGAGGCCGGGCGCCGTGTGTTCCTGCGCGGCCGCGCACTTGCCCTTGCGCAGCGCTTCGCGCTCTATGCCCGCGACGAGCTCGCCATGAGCACGCTGCGCATCCGGGTGCGCGCTGGTTCCTTCCTTCCTCCCTTCAACGTTACAATATGTGTGGCTATGCTTGCCAGAAAGTACATGTGCATGCATGTGTGACAAGAGTGTGAGAGGGCATTCTTGTGACTGCAGGTGCGGGTATCAGGGGAGTATGTCAAGCCGCACGAGGTCCACTTCAAGCTGCATCCCGCCGAGATCCCCGTCAAGAACAAGGTGACAACGCCCTTTTCCTACAGCCTACCCACCAGATTCACCAGAAGTATCTTGCAAGCCAGAGCAGGGCTCAGGTGTTGGGGTCAGCGGTGCATTGGGTGTGTGCTCGGCTGAAAGGGAGTGCGTGGGGGAATAGGAGCTGACAACGGAGCGCATCGTAGCAGAGGCGGACTTGAACAAGCAGCTGGGCACGCTGCGGTACCTGCGCGGCCTGCGCGCTGCACGCCAGCGCATGCAGGCAGGTGCCTCGCGCGCTGAGCAGGCTCCAGACAAGCAGAACAGCGAGCCAGCTGCAGGTCTGTTCACGATCAGCTGCCATTGCCTCACCTGCCATGTGCTTGCCCTGCCTGGCCCTCTTCAACCACAGTTGTGGGATGCCAGTGAGGGGCTTCTGGTGCGAGGTAATAATTCCGCAGAGAGCCCATTCAAACCAGGACCATCCAACCCTGCAGGTCAGGGCATCTGCAAGCAAAGTGTATTGCTGGGGGGTGCAGGTAGCAGCGAGGCGGCTGCGGAGGTGGAGGTGTGCCCGGTGTGCCAGGAGCCACTGGGGCAGGAGCTGACGATGCTGCCCTGCGGTCACCAGCTGTGCGTGCGCTGCCACATGGCCATCCTCGACCGCATTCCCCCCTACATCCCCATGGTGCTTACTTCCCCCACCCCTGCTTATGCACACTCTCCTGCCCTGCTCCTCCTGTGCATTTGTCAGCCTGGCCGAGACACAAAAGTCGTAGATTTTGACTGTTAATGCATGCTGTTCCTGCCGGAGGCAAGGTGCAGCTGCAGACAAGCTGCAGTTGTGGAATTTTGGCGGCCCTACATAGGGAGTTTAATATATGGAGCGGGCAAGACATGGAAGGCAGTGCGAGTGCCAAGCAGGGAGGAGATTGTGAGCCATTTATGGCGCAGATGCATGCATGAGAATGAGGGGAATGTGGCTATGCGACAGGCAAACAGGCACATCCACTGTCCAACGTGCCGGGCGCGGACAAAGGTGACGGACATTGCGCTGGTGGACGCCGGCCGCTCGGCCGCCAAGGAGGAGGGGCAGAGCGATGCGCTCGCGGATGAGGAACAGATCGTGGTTAGCGGCAGCTACAGCACCAAGGTGTGCACTTGCTGCCGCAATACCCCCCGCCAAAGCACATTGGCTAGGTTTTGGTCTGAAGGCTTAGATAGTCTTTTGGCCACGCCAGGCACAGTCTTTTACACAGTTGCTTTTTCTCTTTTCAAAGGCCCTCCCTTTCAATCTTTCCCTTGAACCCACCCTCTTTAGATATTGGGACACTTACACAAATTTTCTTTTCATTCTTTCATCTTTTTTGGCCTTGCTGTGGCCCATCACACCCTGGAGTCTACATTGCCATTGTTGATATAATCATTGAAAAGTCCCTGTATGAAAACAAGGAAAAAACGTTCTGTTCTGCATACTGACACAATCAATTTCACAAAATGAACACCCTCCTATACTGTGTGAAGATCCATTACAAAGGGCCAGAAGAATGCCTGAAATCAGTTACAAAATTGGCTTGGTGGCACAAGACTGTTTTCCTCCTGCTCCTGCTCCTGTCCCTTGGACCTAACTGAAGCACCTGCTGCTCTCACACATCAAGGTCCAAACAAACCCATCATAGCGTCCTCTCCTGTGCTCTCTACTGGCTCTCGGCCCACGCTTGGTGCGGGAAGAGTCTGCTGCGCTGCAAGTGCCACTATGATTCTGTCCTCAAAGGTGACCCAGGACTTGACTGCTTTTGCCGGTCTTTTCCGCTCTGCTGGGGTGCCTTGGGAGGCATTGATTTCCTTATGGCACTGACTGCCTTATGCACAACTCTCACTCCTCCATCTCAGACTCGAAGGCATCATCCTCATCCAGAGCGCTCTGGCCGGCCCAGCGCGGCCGCTTGGCGCCGTCATCTTTAGTAACGGGCTCCGCGGGCTTGTGCACGGTATAGCGCAGCCCGGTCTTGGGATCGGCGTCCGCTATCACTGTGGAGCCCTCTGTGAGCTCGCCGGTGACGATCATGCGCGAGAGGTCGGTGAGGATGTTGTGCTCGAGCCAGCGCCGCAGCGGCCGTGCGCCATAGAGGTGGTCGTAGGACTGCTCGACCGCGTAGTCCAGTGCGGCAACCGTGAGCTCCAGCGTGATCGACTTGTGGATCAGCCGCTGATTCAGCTCCTTCACCTGCACGGCATCGTGGCAGCTGCTATGTCAGCATGCAGCGACTCCCTGTCACTGACGGGTCAGAATGGGCTCGACAACAGAGCAAGAATCGGCAAGCTGAATTCGCTATCAGAAGGGGCTCCGTGTGGGCTGGTAAGGACCAGACACAATGCGATCAGCTGCGGGCATGTATGGTTGGGGTTGCTGGCTCGGCGGCCTGGGTGAAGGAAGACTGCCAGGAATATATTAGAGGGAAATGGGTGTGTCTAAACGAGCGATAGCCTTTGCCTGAAGCAAAGCAGCAAGGGTAAATCGGCACTTTCTCCATCAATAGCACACAAAGCAGATGACAAACAAGTGCCCTCGCTGCGCACCTGGATGGCGGCGATCTTGCGCAGCTGGTCGTGGCCGAGGGGGTCGAAGAGGACGACGTCGTCGAGGCGGTTGAGGAACTCTGGGCGGAAGTGCTGCCTCACGACGCCCATGACCAGGTCCTTGGCGAGCGCGCCGTTGCCGTGCTCCAGCAGCAGGTCGGAGCCCAGGTTGGAGGTCAGGATGATGACCGTGTTGGCGAAGGACACCGTTCGGCCCTTCGCGTCCGTCAGCCGCCCGTCGTCCAACACCCCCAGCAGGATGTTCATCACCTGCATGTCCACCCCGAGAATGAGTCAGTACATGGGTGCACATGTGTCCCTCTGGGTATTGGGCACCGGATGGACCTCTAGGTGGGGCAGTCTGTAAACGCCCAGTCAAAGCTGGGCTGCAAGGACATGCCACCTTGGTTTGATCCTGACAGCAGAGACGCGCAGCACGAGTGCTGACCATGCCAGCTCAGAGGAGAGAACAGATTGCAGGAGATTGGCAGCGAGTTCCAAGACGTCAATTCCTTGTAGCATGCCAAAAGGCGCTTGTTGGGTTGAGGGTGAGTGGGAATGCATGTGCGCACCTCGCGGTGGGCCTTCTCGACTTCGTCCAGCAAGACGACGGAGTAGGGGTGGCGCCGCACGGCCTCCGTCAGCTGCCCGCCCTCGTCGTGCCCAATGTAGCCTGGCGGCGCGCCGATCAGCCGCGCAACCGTGTGCTTCTGCGCATTGGCAATCACACCATTGTCAGCCCATTTGTCTGTAGAACAGTACGGGTCGTGCAGACCCACAGCTCTGCCAGAGGATGTGCAGGAGTACAGTGCCGTCTCGCAGCTCGAGGCAGAAGTCCAAGTGTGATGGTGGGCACCAGAAATAGCAAGTCCCATATGCAGGCCACAGCTCTGTCTCAAGCTCCGCTGGAGTTATGCAAGCTGACACAATTACTCTTGAGGCATAAGACGACAGAACACTGATAGCAAAGGGCGTCGGCGCACCTCCATGTACTCGCTCATGTCGAGGCGGATCATCATTTTCTCGTCGTCGAAGAGCAGCTCGGCGAGGGCCTTGGCCAGCTCGGTCTTGCCGACGCCCGTGGGCCCCAGGAAGAGGAAGCTGCTGCCGCGCGACCGCGAGGACAGCCCCGCCCGGCTGCGCAGCACCGCGCTCGCCACCACATCCACCGCCTGGTCCTGCCCTGCACCACATCCAATTTCTGTGGGTCAGCAAACTTGTTGTAAATCAGGACTGCTGCGATTTGACCTGGCAAGGGGCTGTGCTAACAATCCTATGCACTAAATTAGGGCTGCTGTGAACTGACGAGTGAAGGGGCTATGCTACGATTCAGCCATCTGATAGGCACGCAGGGAGGTGTTATAGGATCCGAATGCTGCATGGAGGGACACCGCTGGGATTTGAGATGGCAAGGCGCAGTGCTGCAATCCAGTCAGCCGATAGGCACAAAGGGTGCCAAGCAATTTTGATTAGGCTGCACAAGGGGAAGGGGAAGGCAGTCACCACTATTATGTACACGGGAAAGGGTGGAAGAAGGGGCGCGCACCGACGACGCGCTTGTGCAGCTGCTCGGCGAGGTGCAGCAGGCGTTCGCGGTCGCTGGTCTGCAGGCGCGAGATAGGGATGCCAGTCCAGCGGCTGACGACCTGCGCGATGTCCTCGGGGCCCACCTCCTCGGTCAGCATGGGGTCCTTGGGCAGCTGCGCTATCTTGGCCCTTATCGCATCCTCCACCTCCTGCAGCGCCCCATACCTGCACCCGCGCACTCCCCACATGTCATCAAACGTTCCTTGTGTATTCCACTGGGCGCTGAGGTGCCGGCTCGACCTGCTAGACATGGAAGCACCTGGTAGCAAAGGCAGGGGCGCACGAGCAAGGCAAGAAGTCGAAGCAGGAAGCAATCTAAAAAGCTTGGGCTGCCGACATGATTTTTTATTTGTTGTCACCCAAAGTATCCTTGAAGCATTTGCCAGGAGTGGCAAGTACATGGATCCACAGTGGAGCATTTTATCGAGTAGTTGGGGGAGTAGTGGGGGCGCACTTGAGGTCGGCGACCATGGCGAGGTCCATGCGGTGCTCAGCCTCGGCCAGCTTGACCTTGAGCTCGTCGCGTTTCTTCTGCAAAGCCCGCAGCTCGTCCAGCGCGCGCTTCTCTGCTGCGTATCGCATCACCAGCGGCTTCAGCTTCTCCTCTATCTCCCCCAGCTCCCTCCTCACCTCCTCCAGCCGCTCCTTGCTCGCCTGCACACCCAAAGCCCACCCTCCCATTAGTGTTGAATCTACAGTGGGGTGAGAGTGTGACAAGATGTCTCAGCTTCGTGCTGACCACTTCACCCAACAGCATGAGCAGTCAATCTACGGAGAGTATTGCAAAAGTTTTCGTCTCTGCTTCTTGCTGGCCTGTTTCCTGAGCAGCCATTGCTGCGTTAGTGGTCAGTATACAGTAAATGAGAGTGTAACAAGGTGTCTCTGCTCTTTAAAAAGCCTGCCGCCACCACAGGCACCTTCTTGTGAATTGAAACTGCCATGACTGAGATTAAATATGCCAGATGTCTGTGCACATGCTCAGTCTGCGAAAAATACCCCCACTTCACTTTGGGGGACTCTGCTAGCGCAGGAATGCTGCAAAACACATCTCTGCCAATGCCTGATTTGCATTTGACTGCCAGCGCGCGAGTGTTGCATGAGCGTCTCTGGTTCCTGCCCCTGCCTGATCTGCAGGAAAGACAGGCAAGGTTGGTGTGAGCGGGGTGCATGATCAGGGGGCCACCCACCTTGTCCTTCTCCTTGCTGAGGGCCTTCTCCTCGACCTGCAGCCGGTACTTCTGGCGCTGCATCGCGTCGATGTCCTCGGGCACGCTGTCCAGCTGCACGCGGCTGTTCGCGCACGCCTCGTCCACCAGGTCTATCGCCTTGTCCGGCACTGCACACACCCCCAACACACCCCTCAGCCCACTCCCTCACCGCGTAGCGCTGAGCATTGCAGCATTCTCTTGCAGCAATCTTTGCAGCTCAGTGGCCCACAACTGAGCCAGGCCTGACTTTGCATCCCTGCCTTTCCTTCCAGGCAAGGTCAAGCTGGCACCTTAGGGTCCAGTGGTATTCATTGGACCTTGAGCACACGAGAGAGTTGAACGGGGTCTAGGACAGCAACAGAGTTTTTATAAATCAGCAGAGGTAGCAATGCAGAGAGGCAGCGTTTGTGTGGGTCAGCAAAGGTGGGGAAAGGATACGCACGGAAGCGGCCTTGTATGTAGCGGGCGGACAGCTCTGCGGCTGCCACGAGGGCGCGGTCCTGGATGCGCACGCCGTGGAAGCTGGCGTACTTGTCCGCAATGCCGCGCAGGATCTGGATCGTGTCCTGCACGCTCGGCTCCTCCACTTGCACCTGCACCCCACCCGTCACTTTTCTTTTCAGCAAGGGCACCCTGGAGACTTCTTTCAAGGAGTGGAATCCTGGCCCCTACAAAGGGCAGGTGCTTGCTAGGAGCGAAAAAAGGCATGGTTTGCCGAAACCTGCAATTTTTCCAGATACTTAGATCTTGAACGTGTCGGGCATCAGAGGTTTCGTCAGCAAGGAAGGGGGCTATGTGATTGGCATAGGATAGCGTAGGACGTCAGGCATGTGAGATTCCATACAGCTAGAAGGAACTGGGAGGCTGTGTAGGAAAATGTTCACCTGCTGGAAACGTCGCTCGAACGCGGCGTCCTTCTCCATGTGCTGCCGGTACTCGCCGACCGTGGTGGCGCCGATGCAGCGCAGCTCTCCGCGCGCCAGCATCGGCTTGAGCAGATTCGCTGCATCCATCGCGCCGTCCGTCTTGCCCGCCCCAAGCACCTTTTAGCACCACATGCCCAGCCGCTCAGTCAGCACTTTCTGGGCTTCACTCCTGCTGACAGATGCATTGGCTGGCAGCCTGTTGATTGTTGAATCAGAGAAGTGTACGCTGCTCAGCGTAACATGCATGCGAGCTAGGGCAGTCAGATACGGAGCTTGAGTCAGCTAAATGCACATGCAGTGCCCAACAAAGGGGGCTTATGAATGTGTACGCCACTCTTAAATGCCAAATGCCATCGCATGAGTCTATCAAGATGGGAATAGCAACAATTGCCAGCAGGAGCACGCACCAGGTGGATTTCGTCGATGAAGAGGATGACGTTCTGCGCCTGCTGCACCTCGGCCAGCACGGCCTTCAGCCGTTCCTCAAACTCGCCACGGTACTTGGCGCCCGCCACGAGTGCGCCCATGTCCAGGGATATGACGCGCATGCCCTTCAGCACCTCCGGCACATCCCCCTTTACTATGCGCTGCGCCAGTCCCTCCACTATTGCCGTCTTGCCCACGCCTGCCGACCACATGCGACTCTACTCAGCCCTCTTCATGTTTTCTTCTTTCTCATTCTCTTTTTGGGAGTCGGTTTTTTAACTGCGTGCTGTTCCTGCCAGGAGGCAAGGCGCTTCTGCAAGGCTTCTGGGAGGCAAGGCCCCAATATTTTTTATCGTCTTTCATTGCTCTCCTCCTTTCAACTCTTTTTGCTCTTGCTTTTTATTCATGTTATTGCAAGGAGTGCAGAAAGGGGCTCACCGGGGTCGCCGATGAGGACGGGGTTGTTCTTGGTGCGGCGGCACAGAATGCGCACGATGCGGCGGATCTCCTCATCGCGCCCGATGACGGGGTCCAGCTGCGCCGCCTTGGCGGTCAGGTCAGTGCCATATTTTAGCAGCGCCTCAAATTTCTGGTCGCCTGTGTCTGTGTCCACTGTGCCCCCGCTGCCGCGCACATCTGACAGCGCACTCTCCAGCTGCGCCTTGCTCGTGCCTGCATGCACCCCGGTGCTTTCAGTCCTTGCGCCGTGCCATGTGGCAGCCCATGCAATTCATGCATGTTCTGTCTGTTTTCTGCTTGAAAGGAAGCAGTTTGCTAGAATTTTGGGGCATCTGGAAATTTGGGCCAGGTGAGCTGAGCTGGAAGGGGGGTGCTGGAGCACCTACCTGCTTCGCTTAGTGCAGCAGCCACATCTTTGTTCTCCAGGAGGGCCTTGAGCAGAGCATCCACGCCCATGAAGCTGTCGTTGTTCTGCTTTGCTCGCTTCACGGCGGACTGCAACACCTTGCGCATCTCATTGCTGATCTCCGCCTGCACAGCAACACCAATGTTAGTGCCTTTCATCTGCCTGGCTTGCAAAGTCTCCCATTGCGTTCTTTATTGCTTTCTTTCCTTTCTTCTTCTTATGACCTTCAATCGTTGTTCTCCTGCCAAGGTCCTTGTGGGCAAGAGTGCTCTGGTCACTCAAAAGGAGTCAGGGTTGTCGTACACCTCTTTAAGTGCAAGTAATTGCTCATGAACATGACATTGAAAGACTTTACCGATATCATAGGATTTAATCGCGTTTTTACTTGATCCGGCAGGGTGCCATTTGTTCCTGCACTAAATTTTCTGACTCACCTGATCTGGGGGAGGATCGACGGAAGGCAACCGGACCAGTTTCTTGTTGAGCACTCGGAGGATAGATCGCAGCGTTTCCTCATTGCTGTTGCGTAGGATGGCTTGCTTTGCTATGCCTTCCGGGTCCTCAAAGAGCTTGATTGCTGCATGTACCGGCGTGACCTGCTGATGCGCGTTCTCTTGCGCCAGCTCCTGTGCGTTGTTCAGCGTCTCGATAGTCTTCTGCGTGAACTTAGATGGATCCATACTGACAAAACTTCTTCTGATCGAATTAACAGGGCAGCGAGATTTTAGATCGATTTTGTATCGGTCTCGGAAACGTTGAGAAACATCTGGAACACCCTGGAAGCTTCCAGATGCTTCCTTCCCAAACCTACGGGGTTCTGAGGGTTTTTGGCCTGCATGCAAGATTTTTCATTGAGAAATTTTGCCCCTTGCAGTGAACCCAAAACGATGGCTGGCACAAAATCTATTGCCACTGGCAGCAGAGCCATGTCTGACATTGGGCTGGTGCGTCCAGATCGAGGCAGTGGTGCGGCGCGTGAAATGGCTGACGCAGCACGACGCCAAAGCCAAGCTGCTGGTCTTCAGCACGTGGGCGGAGGTGCTGCTGCTGCTGGAGCACGCGCTGAAGACCAACAACGTCCCACACGTGCGCCCCACGACGCGCAAGGCCTTCGACGCAGCCCTCGCCACCTTCAAGGAGGCGCCGAGTGAAGGGACGGGGCATGTGCAGACCCTGCTGCTGCTGCTCAAGCAGGGCGCCAACGGCCTCAACCTCACAGGTGCCGCTTTCTAGCCTTCTGTGCCGAGTCATTACCGTAGTCAGCACCATATTTCCCGCACCCCTCGAATTGCGCGAAATATTTGGACCTGTTTTTTAGAGTCTTTCCTTTCTTGAATGATGTTTCATCATCACTAATGGGTCGGGCTCAGCGAGTGTTTCCCAAAAGTGGTCTCAGAATTGTCATAGGGTTCATCTTTTGCATTTCAGGGTCTTGATTTTCGACCCTTTTATCAGGAAAATGGTTACTTTATGCGGGAAATGTGGTGCTGACTGCGGTATACTTCAAGATTCTGCAAAGTTTGCAGAATCTCTAGCTGGTTTTTATTTGCATGAAGGCTAATCGCAAACATCATCATCTACATCAAGCACCCATACACTGGCTGTACGAAAGAAATTGCCTGCAGGAAATCCCTATAGCTGTAGATGTGGGGGACTTGAGATTACTAAGCAAGCATGCAACACGCTGACATGTGCTTGTGAGCATGCACAGAGGCTCAGCATGTGCTGCTGGTGGAGCCGGTGCTGGATCCCGCGGTGGAGGAGCAGGCCATTGGCAGGATCCACCGCATTGGGCAGTCGGCCGCCACCACCGTGCACCGCTTTGTGGTCAGCGCCACCGTGGAGGAGAACGTGCACAAGATCTGCTCCGCTCGCGCGGCTGCCATGGACATGCGCGCCGCCGTGCACCGCGTCGAGGCACCCCTCACCGTCCGGCGCGCACCTTTCTCTAGCCCAGGCTCGCAGCATGCTTTACTTGTCCCACCGTCTTTGGTGCATCTCTGTGCATTGCTCTGCTCTGTGTGTATTCAGGGCATCCGTTTTCCACCTTCTGGGCTGACAGGAAATTAATGCAGGGACATCGACAACATATGCTGGATGGTGCTGGTGAAGACCTGCTGTGTTGATGATCATCTGGGCTACTAGCAGGACTGGGGTTGTTCTGTTGAGGTTCGCTGTGGTGGCGCAGGGATGTGTCTCTGCTGTTGGACCAGAGCTGGGGAGTGAAAGAGCCTGCTGAAGGAGAGGCAGGGCCATCAAGGAGCACAGGAGATGACGATGATGTAAATGTGCTCTGATGATCGCTTCCATTTGGCAGACATGTGCCCTGTACAGTACAAATTTCTTTGTATCACTCGAATTCCTTCTGCCAGTCCTGCATCATCAGGCAAATTGAAGATGTATTGGTAGTATGTATTTATAGTTGGAGGTTGCGCGGTTGCAATAAATCATACCTTGTTATCTTGGATCACGGTTGATGTTCTTCTTCGATTTGTTGAGTTGCCCACCGCAGTGTGTGCCAAATGTAATTTCAGCGACGGCGAATCATACCACTGTTTGCCTTGAAGGTATGCCTGGTCCCCAAAATGCAGCTTAAGGCTTCCTCAGGATTCCTGAGTCAGGAACTAGCAGTTCCCAGGAAGCAAGCTGGGGCCCAAGTGCACAGTATTATTGAAAGGGCAAGACATTTCAAGACTGCAGGAAGACATACATTTTCCCGTTCCCATCAAGTGACATTTAAGGCAGGTTGACTCGATCAAGAGGCGTTCCATCCTGTGGCCAACCTTGAGAACCTTGGACGAAGTTATCAGATCCCTGATGACTCAGATGGCCATGGTGATGCTCTAGAAAATCAAATCAATTGTCCCTGGTCAATAACTTTCAGCGCAGAAATAGAAATTCTGCAAAACGCAGCTTGTCCACTGACAAAAGCCCAGGTGATGTTCTGAAAAATGCAGAAGCTCTAATTTGACCAGCAACGAGATAGGCACCACAGTATTAACGCAGAAGAAAAACCAGAACATATACGATTTTTCAATATGCGCTGCAGTGGCTGATCGGGTCGGCAAGCAGTTTAAGGCCATTGGGTGTGATCTGGAACGAGACCAACAGCTATCTGCCGGCGCACAGTCTTGTAAGCACCGTGGAAGCAACATCGGAAATTAAAACATCCAGTGCAGAGCTCTGACGCTGCATCTGCTCTGTGTTTCAGGACAGTAAGGGCCAGAACACGGTGGTGCAACGTCACGGAGTTCTGATCTCAGAATCAGAGGCACAGCTTATGCCGAATTGAACAGGAGCAGCATGGGAGGCGAATACTTTGACGTGCTGAAGAGCATGCAAGCACGCATGGCCTGCATGCCAGGGCCAACACGGCCAAGTGCAGAGGCTGACGAGCAGCATGGAGCAGTGGAAGTGCCTGTGCATTCGGCACCAGAACCGTTCCTCGATACAGCCGCAGCAGAAGCATTGCCCCAGCCTGTCCCACCCGCGCACAGCACACAGCCAGCAGCAGGCACAATAAAGAGTGGAGAGCTCCGCCACAGGGATGGAAGTCAGCTTGCAGAACATGCCGCCAGCCCCTCTGGTGCTTCAGAGATGAGTTCCCTGTCCAGTCTGCATGAGCCCCTCCCAGGCCGGGTTGATGACTTTGATGCCACCTTGGAGCTCAGCAGGAGACCCATTCCCGCCCACTCTCCCAAGGAGGCACCCCAGAAAGCCACCAGCAAGCCGGATCAGTCTCATGCTGTGGCTGATGCTGCGGCTGCGGCTGCTGCTGCACCTGCGGCTGATGCTGCACCCGCGTCTGCGGCTGATGCTGCACCTGCAGCTGCATCTAAGGCCGTGTTGCAGCCAGCACAGGCCGGAGCCATACACGGACTGGGATGGTCGCTTAAGGCCCCGCTGGGATCGGCAGCAGCAAAGCCGAGCTTGTCAGCCAAGCAGTGGCACCACGTCAGGATGTGGTCCTTTGGAGACGGCAAGATCAGCGCACGGCGGACTGCCCCAAAACCCAGCGCATCAGCAGCCAAGAAGGCCAGAGTGCCGGCGGTACCAGATGGAGCCACAAAGTCGGCGAACAAGCAGCAAGCTGCAGCAGGTCCACACAAGCTGCCCAGACAGCCCCAGCAACATGGCTTTGTGCCGAGGCCTCAGCAGCCGCCAAACAATGCACAGCACCCGGCGCCTCCCATGCAGCAGCAACAGCTGCCCCCGCCAGCATCAGCACCAGGTATGCCTCTGAGCCAGGCTGCGCAGCTGCGCCTGCCCCTGCTCAAGATCCCGCCGCGCTCACAGGCCGCCACCAGCACGGCCATGCGCGTCAAGGTGCCGGCTAGGCCTGGCGCACCAAGACAGGGCCCGAGTTCGGCGGCAGCACCGGCACCCAAGGCAGGCGGCTTGGAGGCTCTCACTGCACACGTGCAGCCGCAGCCATCGGCAATCCAGCAGCAGCAAGATACGAGCGCGGACGAGCCAGGGTTGATGCACCCGAGCTGGATGGATGAGGGCTTGGAAGCTGCAGAGCGCCTGCAGCTGCTGGCCTGCGACGAAGTGCTGCCGGAGACGGATCTGCCGCTGCGGCCGCAGCCGCGCGTCAATCTGGCGCGCAACCTGGGGCTGCTGCGGCCGCCCTCGCTGCTGACGGCCCCATCCGTGACCCAGAAGTTCCAGGAGCGCCTGACCGCAGCCATGTCCAGCCCGAACAGGCACGCCACGGCCTTCCCTCTCGGCACGCCGGGCGCCGGCGGGTCCGCCTTTGCCGACGCGCGGCATGCGGCCAACAACGGAGCACCCTCCGGCAGCAGCTCTGCCTTTGCCAGCGTGTCGCGGCCGCGGCGCAAGTCGGCGTGGGAGGCCGCTCTGGAGGCAGTGATCGAGGAGGAGGGCTTACTCGACTGGCACCCGGACAGTGCCGGTCACCACGCACCGCGCGGCACCAGGGCCGGCAGTCATGAGCAGGAAAGCACTGAACACGGCGGGGCGGCCGCCACCAGGCGCGGTGGTGGGCGGCCAAGGAGGGCGGTGCGTGCGCCGGTGGGATTCTTCGAGGAGCCCGACTTCTCCACCGGCGGCGACACAGAGACGGACTCGGAGGCGCGGCGGCCGCCAATGCGCAGGGCGGCGAAGAGCCGGCGCGTCGGCCGGCCCAGCAAGGCGCCCGCGCAGCCCAGCCTGCCGTGCTCGCGCGTGGCCACGTTCCAGGATGTGCAGCGCTGGAAACGGGGCCTGCCAAAAGAGCGCAAGCCCGCGCCTGCAAGCAGAGCTGCGCCGTGCCAGTCCCCTAACAGGCAAGCTTCACCCTGCTCTTGCGCCCGGGATCGCTTGCCCGTTTTGCTCTAGTACACATGGTAGCCTTCAGCAGAGTTTTCCTGGACCTTTCTTCTGTCACAGTGCTCATTGCTGCATGGGGTCTGAAAGCAGGCGGAAGACAGTGAAGAAGCAGCAGTCTGGGCTGGTGATCATTGGCAGGCGGTCGCTCAACGCGCATGCGGCCGTGATCGCAGCCAAGAAGAAGATGGGCCGCTTCAACATCCGCCGCTCTGACATCAGCGGCCTCGGCGTGTTCACCCTGGGTGCGAACCGCACACTTCTCCTGCAAGCATTTTAATCATGCGCTATCTACTTCTAGTGCATCAGAGATCATGCACCCAGGAAGAGCAATGTCTCAAAGGCATTGTTCACCAGAAGAGAACACAAAATGTAGGTAATCCAATTATGTGACAGAGACACAACCAGATGGGTGGGGGTTGTTTAGAAGATTGCCGCCTTGCCCCAGTCAGACAGCCCAGAAGCAAACACCAACTAATGTTTCAGAGCAACTGGTATGCTGAGCTGCTGTTGGGATAAGTTTGAGGAAATCCGTGTGCCGCGCAGAGTTCTGTGAGGCGGGCGAGCTGCTGATGGAGTGTGTAGGCGAGGTGCTGCTGCGGCCGGTGGCGAGCATGCGCGAGGCTGCAGCTATTGAGCGGGGCATCAACGACGTGGCCTGCTATGTGTTTGCCCTGGATGCAGACCACGTCGTGGACACCACAAGTTCCGGCAACATCGCTCGCTTTGTCAACCACTCCTGCAGGTGCAGCGCTGCTGTGCACCACTGTTTTTTGTGTGATGAGGTGTTTGCAAGATTTATCATGAGGCTTTGTCTGTGTGCTATCTGAGAGAGTTCCCTTGAAGAAGAAAGTACTCTAAGATCTCTTGATTCGAGGTCCCTGATGCGCTGCTGTGCACTTTTGCTATTTTGTGTGATGGCCCATCACTGGCCCATCACTGATGGGGTGCGGGCAAGGGACATGATGAGGCTTCTTCTGTGTGCTATCTCAGAAATCTCTATCGTGAAGAAGAGTGTCACTTCGATGAGATGAGCTATTTGTTGTTGCGTGACAGCCCGAACTGCGTGGCGACGGCAATTGATGTGAAGGGAGCGCGCCACATCTTTCTCATTGCAGCCAGGCAGCTGGCCCCTGGAGAGGAGCTCACGTGAGGCCCTCCCCTAGGATCTGCTCACTGCTCTGTTTAACATTACTGTGCTTTCTCTTTCATGCAAGTTTCTTTCCGTTGGCTGCATGCGGTGAAAGCAAGTGAAGCACGTCCTGCATATGGATGCTGCATGTCGATGATAATTGAATGCGGGTTTGATGCACATGCAGGTATGACTACAGCCTTTCTGCCCCTGACACTGGCAGTTCTGCAACTGCGCAGTCCCTAATCCCCTGCAACTGTCAGAGCCCCAACTGCTTTGGGTACATCTAGACGCGCCTGCTAATGTTGCGTTGTCCAGCGATTGGTAGAGGAGCTTGGTGCACTTCAGTGCATTTTGTGGTGGCGATAAGAGGAGGTGAAGGATGGTCTAGGCCATCATAGTGACCTAATTATACTTCATCTGCATTTCATCTGATGGTGGAACAGTTTTGCTGTATTTTGACATGCCCGTCCAAGTCAATATCTGCTAGCTCTAGCAAATGAGAAGCATTATGCGTCCTAGGTTGTCTGAACAATCCTATGACTAAATTACCTCGACAACTGCCTGGCTGCAAGTCGCATCAATTTCAAGCAGCACAAAACTTGTAAAATCGTAGGATATCGTAGGATATTATACAAGGAAGCGTTCAAAGCAGAACTTCAGAAGTAATGCTTGCTAGATTTGGACCAGTGACGGATGCACCCAAACTAGCCCAGTACAGGGTGTACATAAGGAGCAAACTAGCATTCAAGCATACTTTGCGCGCCCTCTCGACCCTTCCAACAAGACAGCGACGGCGATCGATGCACAGAACGCTGCCAGGCCAAACGTCCTCCAGGGCGTTTGATTGTGCTCATACCAGTCATTGAGGTCTGGACCTGTCACAAAGATTCCGACCGCCATGTCTGCACCGTTGCATGCGAGCGCGAGAACTGTGCTTGGCAAGATACTGGCTGTCAGGCCAGCACCTGCACAACAGGTATGCAGCTGTGAGCAGCAAGCACGTTTTCCATGCAGTCCCTGAAAAACACAAACACAACGGACGCCCCCTGGCTGGCCGGCACAGGCTCAGCAGCATGTGGGCTGAGCTCTTGGGCAGGAGAGCTCCAGCAGGAGTCAAGACAGTAAGCTTGTGCAAGTCAGGGTAGAGAGCCGCACCTAGCGAGGCAGCACCGAGGCTGACGCAGCAGCGAGCCGCGTTACCGGTGACCTTCTTGGCCAGCAGACCAAAGCGCCAGCTCCACTCTGCCGGAGACCCCTCATCCTTCTCCTCTGGCACTACCAGCGCAGCAGGCTCGCCCTCAGCAGGCGCTGGTGCGTCTGCATCCTCAGCAGCGGGAAGGTCATCTGCATCTGCATCTTCAGCAGCGGCTCCTGCAAGCACATTCCCAGCGGGGGCTGCTGCATCTGCTTCCTCAGCGGGGGGCCCTGCATCTGCATCCAGAGCAGGGGCGGCCGCGGCTGCTTCGTCCAGTGCCGCATTGAGTGGCTCTGGCTCGTGCAGCTGGGCAGGGGGAAAGCCCCACTGGCGCAGACCCAGGCACCGCTGCCAGCTCTCCGGCAGGAAGGGCACCACCAGCAGCCTGCCAGGACAGCATGATGTGTCTTTGAGTTGCCAAGCCCGACAAATTACAATGCACACACACACACTTGCAGTAAGGACATTCTTACACAATGCGTGTCAGGGGAACACGTGTTAAATAAACAGAGCCCACAACCTTCCTGGGTTTGGCTCATAGAAGTTTTGGTGTGTGGCGTTAGGAGACAGAGTGGTGCAAACCTGTAGGCATCCATGGTGGTGCAGAAGATGAAGTCGGCGACCTGCATGAAGACGCCAGAGCGCAGCGTGGTGCGCGCACTCAGCGCCATGGCCACAAAGGGGTTGTGTTTCTGCAGCTTCCTCTTGGCAGACGGCGGGAAGTCTGCGATCACAAACCAACTTGCGCCCACGATCCTCTTGAGTCCATATTGAACAGTTACTTTGCAGGAATTGAGGCTGAGCAAGTTCCAGCAAACCAGATTTACAGCAGGTTTGCCATGGAGGTGGACAATGCAACGGTACCTTTCACAAGCTTCCAAGAAATCCGATCGCTCAGCCTGACAGAAAACGCCCATTCCAAGTTGCGCCTGCGCAAGCAATGATACGTGTCAGATCACGGAGTCCAGGTCATCCATAGGTTGCCCAGTACAGAGAGCAAGCGATGTATTGGCAGCGTTCATGGGAGAGTCACCGAATGAAAGTCGTCGAGGCCTCGCGAATGCCGCCCCTGACAGAGCAGTTCACAATGCGCTTTGCGTCCTGAAAGGTCACATCTGGCAAGGGGACGTCCAGCTCAATATCTTCTTCAGGTATGCCGTCCAGAAGCGCCTGTTTACAAAGGCGCAGCATCAGCACAGCTTCTCACTCCATGTCTTTAATTGCTCTCAATGAGCATGCCTACTCTTGCTTCTGCTGGAAACTGTAATTGTGTATGTGGTGTGATAGTGATGTTTTCACCCGTACATTAGAGTCTCATATACGTACCTGTTCTCTGGCTTCGTCTTCTGCATCGTTCAACCGCTGTAGCCAGCCTTGGAGGTAGATGGCCGAATATATGCATAAGCTGCGCGACATCTTAGCATTAACCAGCTATTGCACATACTGTGGGACATGCCATGACGAGAGCTCTCTTGTTTTCAAGCATTGGATAAGCGAGGGTCTGCTTACCTCTTACAGAACGCCCATGCCAGGGACTCAGGTATGAACGCGTCCCAGGGACTCCTCAAGAGGTCCTTAACAGGATATTTCTGCAGGCAGAAAATCAATTTGTTGCATGCATACAATGACATACATGCAACACGCTTGGCTCGTGATAAGTCATCTGCTTCAGACTCTCAGCAAGGCATGGCAACTATACTATATTATTGAAAGGGAGGGCCTCACAACGTCGATGATCCCATCGGGCAGACGTGTGACGATCTTTCCAGATGATCGTCGCACAGGGTATGGCAGGTCCCAGTAATATGCGAAAGCCTGATGCGTCTTGCCATGTGCCACACAACCAGCAGCAAGTCCTGATACTGCAAAGGAGCCTGAGAGCTTTGCAAGACCCCGCAACGCTCTTGATGACGAGAATTCGACCATCCTAGACTGCGAAAGGTCCTGCGATCAAAAGCATTTTGCCAGTGATGCTGCTGCTGCTCGGAAGCTTTCCAGTGGACAAACAAAATATCCTGGAAAATCCCACTCGTTCGAATGTTCTTATTTTTGCTCTGCAAATAGATTAGGATACTTCGATGTAATGCTTTGACCGCGGAGAATGCATCAACAGCTAAATAAAGGCCTTCCAAGTAGGGTCCCCCGCAGAATATGGGGGGGCCAATGGTGGCAGTTTCCTTGGACTAGGCAGAAATCCAGGCAGAAATTATTAATTTCAAATTAACGACAACCTATATTGGGAAACAAAGCGATTGCGTAGAAAGAAGAAGCATTGAATCTTTAATCTACTTGAGTTGCGCAATGGATGAGCAGCGCGCAAAGAGACTGGAAGAGCAGCAGGCAAAGTATAGCTCCCTGATCAGTGAACGCCTTCAGAGCAGCGGAGATGCGGCTCCTTTCACATCTGTGAAAATAAAAGCAGCCAGATTGATCCACAGCAACCTCTTGGATTACAAGCATAACTCACCCACCAACCTGAAGAAGAGCGTCGAGTTGCTCAAACGCTGTGCAGACAACATACTTCAGCATCCAGAGGAGGCTAAGTACAGAAAGGTAGCTTAATTACAAATAATCTATACTGTATTTCAATAGCATCAACTTTGCTGGTGTGTCTTAATTGTTTGGCACCAGATCATAACCTTGATGTACCCGAAAACGAGGACAAAGACAATGATGTCAAGAGCCGTTCTGATTGCAGGTGGGAAGTGCTACTGCTGCTTTCCAAAACCATATCGCAGGTTATCCGGCTGCATTGGAGTTGTTGTCCCTCATGGGTTGGCACACAGTCGTCGAGGACCTGAAGAAGTTTTGGGTCTTCGAACACCCGGTCGGCAGCAATCAATTCAAGTAAGAAATCACCAACCAACTTCAGTATTATTCACCTTCCTGCTATAGTGCATGCATGAGGACAATATGTCAGAAAATTGTCAGCACAGCAGAATGGGGTGTGCAGCAAAGTGATCTATGCATGCAGGGTGCTGCAAGAGTGTTCATTGGAGCTGCAGAAAGGACTTTCCGAGGTCGAGCACAAGGAGAATGTGCGCAAAAATACGCGCCCTGCTCTTTGCTGTTCCACTTCAACTCTGTCGACCCCATGCGTGTCACCGTAGGGCATGGCTTCGTTACACCATGGTTAATGTTGTTGGGGTGCTGTGCAGCTGATGCTCGACAAGTCCGACAAGAAGCAGATGGAGCAGCAGCAGCGGGAGGCTGTTCTGAGGCGGATTGAAGAAGACAATCAAGACAGGCAGCGGGCCCAGGCCTGCAAGCGGCAAGCTGAGAGCGCTGCGCCAACGTCAAGCTGAGCCCAGGTAGCATAAAGGCATCATTCGGCAAGTCAGTTGCCTCTATGGATTAACCACAATATGCAGGCGCTCACAATATGCAGGCGTCCAAGATCGCAAACTGGCATGCTTCAAGTGCAATGTCTGCACTGTAGTTCATGGGTTGAAGATGTCATCCGGACGCGTAATTTTGATAATTGAGGAAGGTTTGCATTGAAGCAGTGGCAATTGCTGGTGGCTTTGATTGTGGCCACAAATTTAAAGCCCATTACTCTTCTCCCAATTCATTATAATTAACAGAATGAGATGTACTACCAGTGTATCACATTGCGGTGTGCTTGTAAGTATGTATGGTAGTACTGGGTAAATTACTGGTGCTATTTGCCTCAATTATACGCCAGTGAATTAATTACATTGCACTTCATCTTTGAATGCTTGGCTCATAATTCGAGGTGTGAAGTGTTGATAAAAACTCAACAGCAATGGGTACGACTGATCAGTGTCACATGCAATCATTCTGGATTCAGTACGAGCGTTCCAGGACAGTCCCTAAATTCTATTAAAATGTTGCACATGCTTTGCTGTGAAGCAGACACGCACATTAAAATTTATCACTGCACCTTCTTTTCTTCCTTGCTCACTTCTGCAACAACCTTCTTCTTGCCACTTTTTGCAATGGATGATGTCAATAGCCCAGCAAACACCAGCAACACAGCCAGCCACTGCTGAGGCAGCAAGGGATTGCCATTCCAAAGCACACTCAAAAGAATGTTGAAGAATTTCCGTGTGGTGCAGATGAGCGTGTTGACCAGGGATCCAAATCTCTTTATTGTGCCAAAGATGAAGAGTTGGCCAATAGCGCCACACAGGCAGAACAGCGCGATGTACCACCCAGCCTGCAGACACACCAAGGCTCTTGAATCTTCGAGACCCAGCAACAAATATAGCAACAATGCGCTGCATGCATGCATGGACATGGCGGCATGTACATCAGACGATCTCTGTCACAGGACTGGTGTCAGGTTGGAGCAGCACCTCTGGAAAGGCCCTGCAGAAGGTCAGCAGATCCCATCCAGCAGACGTGACAACAAACAGGTAGACGCAATTGTACAGGCTGCACCAGAAGTTCATCCAGCACATGCTCCAGAGCGCGCTGGTGTCCTTGTGTTTCTTGTGAATAATATCCTGCGGCACAATCACATGAAGCCACTGCCTCACTTGTCCGTTCACAGGGACCTGCTGCAGCATGCACCATTTACAAACCATGAGGCCCATCACTGAACAGGCAACTTGCATGAGGGCCACACACCTGCATGGCATTGGTGTAGCCATCAAAAAAGAGGTTGAGACTGCACAGCCCATAGCCCAGGGGCGCGTTGGGCGCCACCAGCTTGCTGATGACTTTGGAGGAGGACTGCTGCGCAAAGATAGAGATGCCGGCCGCAATCATGATGGCGCAGCCATATTCCAGCGATGAATAGAACTTGCCCCCAATGAGCGTGCCCATCAGCATCACTGGGATCATCTTGCAAGACTTTGCCAACACCTGAACAGTAACAGGCAGCTCACCACAGCCAGAGGGATTGACTTGGACTGCAAATTTCGTTTGCCCTGACTGGAAGAAAAGGAGTAGAAGCGGGGTGCTGACCTGAGCTGGGTAGCTGATGTTCTTCAATGCCTCGCTGCCCAGGGCCGGCCCTATGCTGTTAGTCACGCCCGGCTTCCAGTAAGCTGTCCAGGGGGCATACACTGCGCCCTTGGGCCGCTGTGAGAAGGGCAGCAGCAGGAGGGCAGCCGCCCACAGAAAGCATGCAATGCTTTGCACGCCATTGAGAGCCTTCAGGTGGGTGAATGCCCTGCAATCATACACCGTTGCATTCAGATTCAGCTGCTTCAAGTTCAAGCATCCGCATCAAAGCCTACATGATGCCTGCATGGGGCATCATGGCTGGAATATTGAACTTGGAACCCGGAGACAGTCAGATTCAGCTGCTTCAAGTTCAAGCATCCGCATCAACTGCTGTGTTCGAGGTGGGTGGTAGACTATACCAACAGGTATCCTATACTAAAAGAAATTGGGAGGATGGCACTTAGTCTGGACGTGCATGCGGTATCTTTACCTTCCATCAGGGCCAAATTTCTTTGTTGCCAGGACTTCCTGGACCACCCCTTGTGTCAAGTAGGAGGCATAGATGCCGCCAGCACACAAGAGTAAGAGTCCCACTGTCTTCAAATCAGCCATGTTATATGATCTGATGAAGACTCTCACCACTGCTGCTTTCCTATTTCATTATAATTACGCTTCCTCTTGGGACACAGACTGCCTAGCGTGCACGGCACAACAAGACCGTGTTTATCAGAACGTCGGAAAGGGCAATATATAAGTCAAGTTAATATTAATATCAGCTTTTCCTTTTACATCCAAATGGGCATCACTGAGGTAGGCAGCACTGAAATGAAGACCGATCTGGTGATGACAGCCCCAGCAATCAACACAAGGCAGTAAACGAGGACTGCCCCTTCACAATTGAAGGGGGAAAAACTCAGTAGCGATTCCGATTAATTGTCTTCGCTGATCGAAGAACAACTCCTTACTAAAGAGTTCCCTCGCTTTCATATGGACTCGCCTCGTGTTTGCCGCAAGCTAATTGGCTCCCGAAAATTACTAATAGCTTCATACATCTGGGTACATTGAGGAAGCTGCTACCTTCTGGCCTTCATGCGGGGCTTGCGCCGGATTGGGTATGAGTTTGTTATTCGGTTTGAC
>JADEYI010000128.1_pt1 | contig 142947 bp, 208 predicted proteins | sample 8542331 | NCBI WGS metagenome assembly JADEYI01 (sample SAMN16510988, study PRJNA670497) | mine drainage metagenome | isolation source: biofilm near Copperflume 1 | place: Germany: Marsberg coppermine Kilianstollen | collected 2018-02
AACAACAACAACAACAACAACAACAACAACAACAACAACAACAACAACAACAAACTGCACTATGCAGGACGCATATTGAGACGGTGCATGTGTATGTGCAGGGGAGGCGCGTGGAATTGGCCCGAGCAGCGATGGAGCCCATGTGGCACCAGCCTCAGAGCAGACTCCAGCTCTCATGGCAGCCGCAGTCAAAGGGCCATTGAGGCCCAACCAGCAGCAGCAGGTACTTGGCACCCTTCCCCTTCATTTTTGATGAGGGATGTCAATGTTACTGGACCCTTGTATCCTTGCCATTTTGTCATGTACTGAGACAGAACCCTTACAATAAACGGGGCATTTTGCATTGAGTGAGAGTTTCTAGTAAAAGTCAGGGAATTGTGCGGCCTAGCTGAAGCCTGTTGTGGGCTGCTGGCAGCTGCTGAAGGAGCTGGAGGGACGCCCCACGACTGCTGCCGGGTTTGGCCTGGAGCCCAATGCGCTGCCGCCCCTGGTGGAGCACAACCCAAGCATTGCTGTTGAGGTGACAGCCTCCCCGAGGCTCATTATTCACACATGCATCTGATCTGGATGTCATCAGGCATATCCAGGCGTAGATGTTAGCGCAACGTGAGAACCTGTGCAATCAGGGCTGCATTCCGATGCGCAGCCTCTTATGCTGTCTTGTTAGTCGTCACCAGGACAAGCAGACGCTCTTTACTGCGTTTGAGTGTCTAGCTCAAGGGGACAATCTACACATTCTGTTGGACCTCTTTGACACTCGTGATCCCTCCAAATTTCATACTTATTGTTCTTGTACCCAACACATTTGGTGGTTGGTGCAGGTGCTGCTGCGGCTGCTGAAGGCCAAGGCGGCAGCGGCGGATTATTTGGCGGTCATGGTGGGCATGGACCTGAGCCTGCACAGCCTGGAGGTCGTCAATCGCCTGGCCACGTCCGCGGAGTTGCCACAGGAGTTTGTGCAGGACTACATCGCCGGCTGCATTGCCTCCTGCGAGCGCGCACAGGTGCGGTGAAGCGTAATGTTGACACTGCAGCAAGGTTGCAATGTAGGAAAGCTAAACGATGATTTTGGCAGTCCTCAAAGTGCATTGTTTGGTCTGATTATGTGCTGCGCTCAAGCATTGCATTGGCTCTGCAGCAAGCCTGGACTTTGAGAAGCTACACTTCTGATGTTGATGTCGCAGATTTGCATTGCGTGGTCTTCTTTCATGCTCTGTGCCTTATTGGTCTTGAGGGCCACTGCTTCTGTTTCCGGTGGTTCATTTATTGTGGACAGCCATTTATAGGTTTGTCAAGCTATGTGCCAAACTGCAGAGGTACCACCGGGTGCATTGCCGTCTTACCAGGTGCATTGCCATGTTGCATGCTGTTTCTGATGCTTGTGTTCCTTGCCACGCAGGACAACTTCGTGCAGAACAGGCTAGTCCGGCTGGTGTGCGTTTTCCTGCAGAGCCTGATCAGAAACAACATTGTGAACCTTCAGGTGGGGCCTCAGCTTTCAAACCATTGGATCTCTAGGAGCAATGAGATTTGGCTCAGGACCTTCTGACAACGCTTGTGACATCATTAAAAACGTACTGTTACATTATTTGCGTTCTCTTTGCTGTTTTCCACAGAGCACAAAGTGGGTTCAAATTGGGATGCTGCTTGCTGCAGGACCTGTTTCTGGAGGTGCAGGCTTTCTGCATATCCTTCTCACGCATCAGAGAGGCAGCCAGCCTGTTCCGGCTGCTGAAGACCCTGGAAGCAGGTGATTATTCTCTTCCAACAGAAGTCATCCGGAGCATGCACAAACCAAACTTATATCGGGGTCTTTCAAGACATGCTATACTGCGTTCAACCAAGCTTTGTTGCCTGGCAGAGGCGCTGTGCAGGACCTCAGGTATTCATGTGCATAGGAGAGTGTTCTTTGGCCAATCTTGCTATGCGTGTTGGCATTGACATGACCGCATGTGAGAGCCACCACGTGGGGATGCAATCTGCAGGCTCATTCTTCATGCAGATCTGATGAGTAGCATGTTGTGTACAGCTGATGATGGGGACGAGGATGACTTGATGGAGGCGCAGTCTTGTCAGGACAGATAACAAGCAGGAGCAGCCAGCACAGAGCAATGCTGCTGGCAGCTCAACAGGCCCTAGACAGCAGTTGAGGCTGTGAGTGACAGATAACCCAGGGAGCATGAGCGAAAGAAGAGATATGAGAGAAAGTTAAGTATATGCATATGGAGCGACACTTGCAGGGGACATGGTTGTGGGTCTCGAGATGCTATCGGTGAACGGAAGCCAGACAATGAATCTTTGATGCTGTGCTACCCCGGGCCGGGGCCCGCAATCGTATGTATTGGATGATGGGGAGTTGGTGCTAGCAGAGAATGGAAAGATGTAATGTCTGATGCCATATTGCTATCTATGGGCACAGAAGGCTGCTGAGCATCCTGAGCCAGTTCTGTAAATATATCATGGAGAAATCCTTGCCTCCTTCCTCACTGACAGAAAGTTGCTAGAAACGGGACGCCGTCAAATGTCCCAACACCACTCCAGTGAATGCGGAGCAGCCTTTGAATAGACGAGTCCAAATGCATACCCCAGGTGTATTACACCTTTGGCGTCGGGTCGGCTATAGGATACAGAAGGAGACATCCTGTCCACCATTTAATAAGGGCGCGATGTAGAAACCAACTGGAAGCCATTTAGGATTTGGATTGAAACCTTGGACAACGCAGTTGCCAGTATATTCATTGACAGGGGCCTCAAAAGAGTCTTACTTCTTATTCTAATTGAACCTGAAGCTCTCTGAAATTCCTGAAGGTGGATATTTTCGAGAAGAACCGTCTTGCTTCTCGATTAATAGCGCAGGCGCACCGAAGCCTTTCCTCATGGAACCTCGTGTGGTAGTCGTAACAGGCTGTTCTTCAGGTATGACTGGGAATTTTGACCTTTTTCCCGGTCTGGCCATCTTCACCTGAACAAGTCCTACTACGCCCACTCAAGATGAGGCATGACCACACTCCAAGCAGCAGGCATGACTGAGGTATGGCTTTATGGATGTTTTCAGGTATAGGTAGAGCCCTATGCTATGCGCTGCATGCCAGGGTGGATGCCAAGGGGCGCAAGCTCTTCAGAGTATTTGCAACTGCCAGGAGGTGAGCTTCTCTTTGAACCATCCTTGTCCAAGAGAAGCTTGTTGCAAGGACAGCTGCCTTTATGAGACATTCGTCACTTGTATCAAAATCTGTTTATTGCTGCAAGCAGGCTGGAGACCCTGCAGAAACTAAAGGAAGATGGGATAGAGGCAATGGCCTGCGATGTGACATCAGCTGAAAGCGTGGAGGCATGCAGAGCTGCTGCGGTGAAAGCTGCAGGCGCTGTGCATGTGTTGGTCAACAATGCAGGTGCTCAAAGCCATCTCATTCAACCAATTATTTGATTGAGATGTTAGATCAGAAGACCGGGCGCATCTGCCTTGAATCATCTGCCCATATTTTCAGCTTCAGCTGTGCGAGCACATGTCTGATTGTGCAGGCATGCAGGCAACGGGGCCTATTGTGGAGCAGCCAATCGAACACTTTCAGATGGTTCAGGACACCAATTGCACCGGCCCCGTGCGCATGATCCAAGCCTTTGCCCCTGCCATGATCAAGCAGGCATGCATGCTCCTGTGTTATGACCGCCTCTCACATTTGCTGACCCTGCAAATATGGGCTCACATTCTTCTCATCCTAGAAGTAGGATGCCAAGCAAGGCGTAAATGTGCTGTTGAGGTTGCTCTTCTGTGAGCTGGATTGAATGACCACATACTGAACATTGCCTGACCATTAGCATGTTGACATCAGAATGTCAGAAGGTCTTCTCGCAGTGAATGCTTTGTGCTTGTTTGGCAGGGATCTGGGCTCATAGTCAATGTCTGCAGCGTGTCATCCTATGTGGACCTGCCACTGTCAGCAGCCTACAATGCCTCCAAGGCAGGCCTGCTTTCAGTCACCAACGTTCTCAGAATGGAGCTGAAGCCGCTGGGAGTGCATGTTATGAGTGAGTATCTCTTTTTCTTGAAAGAGAGACAGTTTATCACTGTTGTTCAATATCACTAGTACCGTGAGTCATGCTAGTCATAGTGACCATATAGGCTGATGCCGTGTGGATATAAGATATCACGCGCAGCACGGTATTGAATCTGAAGAGGAATGCCAAGAGAGAGAGGCCAGAATTTAGCTGCCCAAAAATTTTCTCTGTGCAAACTTGACAAGGATGGGACACTTGTTCAAATGTTATGAGCATTGTCAGACTAATGCTGCTGCGCTGTGCAGCGGTGACTGCGGGTGTGATAGCGAGCGACATCGGCGCAAAGAATGTGTGCGACGTGCAACGCTACTATGACAGCAACTCTGCATACAGCTCCATGGCAGACGCCATCAAGCACCGCATGGAGGTTCCCACCACAGTAAGTAAACCTAGATCTCCTTTGAAATCTGCTGCAACATGTCGGCTCACTGCTTAAGTGCATAGCTTCCTATGAGGCAACTTGACAAGATTGGCCCAGCTCATGAGATGGTAGAAGGCTGATTGCAGCAACGCAGGGCGCAAAAGTGCACAATCATGCACTTTGGGATTTCCAAATGAGAGCTTGGACAAGAAACGGCGCAGCAGAGCTCTCTCGCTGCAGAGTTCTTCAGAGTCACACATGAGAGGGCCTACGGAGAGGAGGATGTGAGAGGGCCTACGGAGAGGAGGATGTGAACAAATATTCCAACAGCTGTGTCATTGCGCAGAGTGGGGCAGTGATGCCAGCAGAGGAGGCAGCGGAGGCCATAGCAGCCGCCATCGCGCGGCCGCAGCCGCCCCGGGAGATTGTCACCGGCGCGAGGGCGCGCACGGCGCTGCTGGCCGGCTTCCTGCAGAAGTGGCTGTGGCCGGGCGTCGTGGAGCGGAAATTCAGCCGCATGTTTGGGCTCAACAAAGTGAAAAGAGCGGCTACACAATGATAACCAGAACCAAGCCGCACTACTGGGCTGAGCTGGCTGAAAAAATCGGCTGCTTTTCAAGGATTATAAATCGTCAAATGGATGACTGTAGCCCCTGAACTTCATGAAGGTGGTAATTGCAGTTACTGCTGTCGGACGGGGGTGATCAAGTCTTGCCTACTCTACAATCCTCTCCTATATAATATTCCTATAAACACGGCTATGCACTGTATAGCATGGACGGCAGAGACCTGTGCACACAAAGATGCTCTGTCGCAAGCAACCAAAACAGGGGGACAGCAGTCAGAACTAAACTGCGCTGATGCTGATTGATACCTGCGTTCACAGCAATGGTCATGCAGAGCACTCCACTCAGCCAGCAGGAGACCGCTGGAGGGCAGCAGTGCTCACCTGGTTTGAATTACTACTGATGTCCAGGTCAACCTGGAATAAGATATGTTTAGATCACTGTGTGCAACACAAAGGAGATTGTTCAGTAGGTGATCTGGCGATGGTGTCCTGGTTTTGCTCGGCAACACTGTCATCAGCAGGACTGAATGCCAGAAGCTGCGCCAGTCAAGCTCATATCCCAGGGATATAGTATCCTAGATCAGCTTACAAGACTGTTGAGCCTGTCTCACAGGCGCAGGCCACAAGCTGTAGCTCAAGCTATCGATTAGCTGGGGAACACCTGTCCAACCGAGTGGGGTCCTGCTGCTCACTCTACGTTGCCGAAGAATTCAAATCCTCCTGCAACAATAGGAGTGATTTGCAGGCCTCTACGCCACGGGGTTGCGCCAAATGTGAGGACTGCAACTTCACGTGGGGCTGCAAGGAGGGCTGATAGGTCTTGATACAGGTTTAAATAGGATTTAAAAATGCTATAGTATTGTATAAGCGATCAGAAAGCGCGTTGATTAAGAAGTGGATGTCCCGCTGAGCTGGACTGTGCGCCGCGGGGGGCGTTCATGAATCTTTCGTTCGTTCAAAAAGTGATCACCCCCCCCTGCCAAGTGTGAAAAATCCTTTAAAGGCTCCCTATGCCCAAGGCACAGCCTCCTCTGATTTGCAGACTTAACATTTTCAGGATTTCAGGAATTTCGTTGAAACAAACAAAGTAGAATGCCTGTCACTGTCCTTACCGCTGATTAGGAAGAGCTCTTGGCCTCATTGTGCTTGTCACCCCTTCGTTTGCCTTACAGCCGGACGCACAGAACCTTCTACAGTTTACGTATGTGTTGGGTTCTGGAGGTCTGTAGAGCTTTGATTACAATGATCAAGTCAGCGACCGTGCCACGGCAGACACGAGACTAGTAGGCACCAATGGAAGTTCTTGGTGACACCCCCCGTAAGAGAGCAAAGCCTGAGACGAGTGCCGAGGGCTCCGAAACGGTATTTTTGCGTGCCTCTAAAATTTGAAAGCTCTTTGCGAATCTACTTGCTCTTCTTTTATAGGAGAGGTTACGGGGCAACCTTGATGAGTGTCTGGGAATTGGTGTATCTAGGTGCTCAGACTGGTGCACATTCGAGTGGGAGACTCTGGAATAGAGCATCCTGCTGGGCCATTTCGTCCCGGCACATCATCGGAGACAGTTTTGCAAGAGCTGCAAAAGGCAGGGCAGGGAACGCTGAAGGAAAAGGACCTTGATGGGACCTCTGTTACAGTCACTCCTGAGACAGGCCCGCTGCAAGCGGGCTTGTACAGATTCTACCCATCAAACCTTTCAGGCAAGTGTTTTTTACAGTGATTCAATGCATCAACAGCACAAGCACAATAGTTGTGCATAAAATTGTGCAACTCTGAAGTGTCGATGGCTGTCGCTTTTATCCAGCTTGCAGCTAGCTGCTCTAAGGTTGCTTTCCCTTGACAGGCTAGATGTTGCCTGTTTGCTTTGCAGGTGCTGCAGCCCCACAGGCTAAAACCTTTGATGCGCGTACTGCACTTGCTGAGCTGCTGTCTGACTTGGACCATGTGCCCAGCCCTGAGGAAGCCAAGCGCATGCTGCTCTCCTCTGAGCCTCGGAGGAAGATACCTGTGACCGCCTTTGGTGCTCAAGTGGTACGTGTCTTCACTGGCCTTTAAGCTCAGAAGACACGGGAGCATCTCCGATTTGGTGCTGTCATGTGCGTGCATCACGCGTCTTTATGGCTTTGCCTATTACAGGAAGGTTTCCTATAAAAATTTCTCCAATTCAAATGTGCTCAAGCAACAGTGCAAAACAGGCGATGGCGCCAAATCTTCTGGAGGTGGTCGAGCAGGGCTTGCACAAAGCACCCTTAGTCTTCTCCATCCTCGTTGGTTTGGCTGTGGAGTCTGAATCAGAGCATAAGACAATGGTTATGATGGGGAGATTTGTTCCCGACGTTTTCGATTTGCTGGCATCGGTACGAACTGGCAGATGCTACGTGTCTCTTCAGCAGAGGATAGAATGCGTTTGTATTTGATGTCCTGCCTTGCGAACATGAGCCTGCATGCATTACCATTTAGATCAGACCTCCAAAATCTTTATTCTTGTGCAGCACCTTCCTGGTTTCCCAGCCCTGGACTGGGATTGGCTCGGATATAAGGCAGAGAAGGGAAGCAGCGCATCTACAGTCCTGAAGAGGCTTAAGCCCCCTGATATGCTGATATGGGCCGAGGGCGCCACTGTCTACATTGGCGAGAATGAGGACAAGGTGTGCACCTCATGATTTATCCGCCAAGTACATGCAAACGATTGCATAAGAAAATGCAACACTATGGAATGTGCTGAAGAAGTACAAACCGCAGGGGTGGGAAAACATTGTCGAGGCCAGGCAGAACGTGATAAATTATGTGGTTGGAGGGCTGCCCAAGATGGCGTACGGGGAGGTACCATACATCTTTGCTCACGCTGCGGCTGGGAGCAAGGTTCAGCTTGGCCTCATCATGGCCAATGGCGAGGTGCTGGCTTGTCCCTGCCCTCCGTGACCCATATAGCTGTGCAATCAGCACTTGTCAAATACTAAGCCACATCACTGGCATCATGCGCTACGATGATGAAACAACGGCTGCGGCCAGGAGTGCCTGCAAGTCTGTGGTGCAGCACAGACTTTCCAAGGGCACTGGGCAAAAGTGGAACATCAAAATAGGCTACCCTTCTTTACAGATTACTTCCAAGCCCATGCAGGTGGACTGGATGAGTGTGCTGGATCTGAGCGAGCCCTACGACCGCGCCTTGTTTGTCAGCGCCCTTGTGGCCATGGTCAGGATCATCAGGCGCTTGGTCCAGTCATTGCCCGCTGAGGAGTTTCGACGCCTTATCTTGCAGCCCATCGACAGGGGCCATGGAGTCACCATCCAGTTCCTTACCGACAGGTGAGCATACATGCCCAGGTTGATGCACAGACAACCAGCATGCTGTGGCCAACCTTGACACTGTAATGTGCACTTTTGCGCATGCATCCAATGTGCTCTCCAGAACCAACGTAATTGTCATTTGGCTGGTAGTGAATGAGCGTGGGTCTGCCTGCCAGGGTCAGAAAGACCATCACCGACTTCCCAGTCTGGAGCACCAATCATGCTCCCCAGTCCAGTGCTGAGTCAGCCTTCGACGTGCTGACCTCAGTGTACGATGTGTGCAATACCACCTCTGGAGCCCTGGTCCGCACAGTGATGGCCCCGACGCTGAGCCGCACGGGAACCTACAGAGTGGAGATGCAGCTTTGCGGCCCTCCTGCGCGACCGCGCACTGCAGAGGTGACATGCTATCCTCTGTAATCCGAACAATGGGATCCTGTCTATCTGGGCAGCATGATCAGCCGCATAGCATCGCGTTTACTCTGTGATACTTGCACTGATATCTCCCAGTAGGGTGGGCACATAGGACGCAAAAAGCTGCTTGGAAGAGTGAAGAGCGCTGATGCACATGTGTTTTTGCAAGCTGCATGATCCTCACAAGCTTGCTTGCCGCCTGCAGCACGTCATCAGCCTGGCAAAGGCCTGCTGCACAGCCGCTGCCGAGCTGCACGGCGCTGGACTTGTTCACAGGGACTTTAGGCTCAGCAATATCGTGAGGAGCGGTAGGTCCGAGGGCTCGTACACTGTCATCGATATGGAGCATGCTGGGAGGGCTGGCCTGGTGTGGTCCTCGGAGCAGCCGCTGCGAGACTGGGATGAGGGCACCCTCGATGAGGTAGCTTCACAGACTCTTGCGAAATGCAAGCGTGCAGAATGACAAAGCTGCCTTGTAGCCTTGCAACTAATGTTCAAATGACTTTTATGCAACAGAGTTGCATGTCTCCTTAAGTCCTCACAGCTACGGCATGTTTTCGTGCTCTACAGTGTGTTCATCTATGCAATGCCACTCTTGCTATACATCCTGACAGGAAAGATTATTTACAGGATGGCCGCTATGTTACCTCGTCAGACGTATATCAGATCGGGAAAATGCTGCGCACTGTCAGCAGCGGCATGCAGATGCCCTGTGGATTTGATGAGGTGGTGAAGCGGATGCTGCAGAAAAGCATACCTGCAGAGCAAGCCTGGCGGATGCTCCCCTGACTCTCCCAAAGGAAGGCCTATGGCATTTGCTACTCCTCACAAGAAGGCAGCGCTCTGCAACAGTCCTGCAGACTAAAGCGCTGGCCTGCAGCTGGAGCATGCGTCTCTGTTTTGCACAGGATGAGGATTTGGCTGTATGGTGACTTGTATATCAGAAAATTGTCACGTGAAACCTTGTCAGGGGACATGGCAGGGACGCCGGCGGCAATAGGCGCCCGCCAGACGTCCAGATCTGGCAGTATGTGGATGCCGGCGATCGGGACGTCCGGCGGGCGACATGTGGGAGGGGGCGTCTTTTTATGCCAATGAGACAATGACACGTGTTTGAATGCCTCCTGACACTCACGGCCATTGGTCATCTATGGGGCGAGCCCGCACCAGAGACGTCAGCCTGGCACTGGTGAGAAATTTGTGCCGCTGTCGCATGTCGCCAAGCAAGCGTCTTTGTGGTGCCTGACATCCAGTGGTCAGCTGTGGCTCCAAGGTGGTGCTTGGATATCCTGCTGTACGGGAATACAGGACATCTATATTGACGGCGTGAATAGATGACCTCATGCATGCTGTGCGGGTCTGGCACTGACCTCACTTGACTCGCATGCAATGCCACTTCCAGTGGATGTCCAGTGTATGTCCTGTGCTGAACAGTCACTTTTGGAAACACGTCAAGAGGACATATGTTTTGGAACCATGGTCTCGAGATTCAGAAGGATGTCATTCTGTCTGAAATGAATGTGACATGATATAAAATGGCTGTTAGAAACAAGCATCACCATTATCTTCATCTGAAGTCTAATGCTCAATCATTATGTCAGGCCTGACATGCATGACATCAGCCATGAAGACCCGCAATTGAACCCCCCTCTGCCAAATGTGAAACGCTCCCGATCCCCAAAGCACACAATTTCAATATTTCAGATATTTCGTTGAAACAAATAATTAAGGATGCCTGTCACTGTCCTTGCAGCAGGAAGAGCTCTTGGCCTCACTGTGCTTGTCACCCCTTCGTTCGCCTTACTGCCAGACGCACAGAACCTTCTACAGTTTACATATGTGTTGGGTTCTGGAGGTCTGTAGATTTGTGATTACAATGATCAAGTCAGCGACCGCGCCACGGCAGACACGAGACTAGTAGGCACCAATGGAAGTTCTTGGTGACCCCCCCCGTAAGAGAGCAAAGCCTGAGACGAGTGCCGAGGGCTCCGAAACGGTATTTTTGCGTGCCTCTAAAATTTGAAAGCTCTTTGCGAATCTACTTGCTCTTCTTTTATAGGAGAGGTTACGGGGCAACCTTGATGAGTGTCTGGGAATTGGTGTATCTAGGTGCTCAGACTGGTGCACATTCGAGTGGGAGACTCTGGAATAGAGCATCCTGCTGGGCCATTTCGTCCCGGCACATCATCGGAGACAGTTTTGCAAGAGCTGCAAAAGGCAGGGCAGGGAACGCTGAAGGAAAAGGACCTTGATGGGACCTCTGTTACAGTCACTCCTGAGACAGGCCCGCTGCAAGCGGGCTTGTACAGATTCTACCCATCAAACCCTTCAGGCAAGTGATTTTTACAGTGGTTTCATGCATTAACAGCACAAGCACAATAGTTGTGACTGTGCAACTGTGAAATGTCAGTGGCTGTTGCTTTTATCCAGCTTGCAGCTTGCTGTGGCCTACCATAACAGGTGGCTTCTTACTTGTCATGGCGCAGAATGAATCTATGGGCATCGACACAGTTCGAGGGTTGCAATTTCTTGGATCTCTTGAATTGCAAACGAACTTGACTAAAATCTGTGCAGGACCACGTGTGCGTCAACTTGGAAGACTGGGGGAGGGCGATATATTTGTGAGCGTGATGTTGAGATATCAGGAGAAGGAGCTTGAGGCAGAGCTGCTTGTGGACACCGGATGTAACATGGATGTCAACATGTCAGAGTACAAGGCTGATCAGCTCGGGCTGCCAAGAGATAGGACAATCACCCCATGGATGGGGCAGGACAACAAAGGCTTTGTGCAGCGCAGGTCAGAATAACTTCTTTTCGGTCTCTTGGAGTAAAGCGTTCATGGTGAGTTTGTGTTCAGCATTTTGAAGCGAATACGGATGGTGTTGCAGGGGGCCGGTCTTGACTTCTGTCCTGCTGGAGGGGGAGGATGATAAAGCGGTTGAGGATCCCTTGCGGTCATCTTTTTTGGAGGTCTACTCTGATGTTGGCAGTGCTGAGGACAACGCGCCTGGCTCTGCAGAAGATGAGGAGCCACAGGCCCCGCATGCATCTAGCAGTGGAGGTATGTTCATACGCATTTGCGGTGTTTAGTCGGTTGTACATCACCATGTAGAAATGCCCACAGCTGATGTCGGTCATTTGTGCCACCTGTCAGAGGCTGCTTTGATCCTTGCCATGGAATGCAGGTGGAGGTAGCTCAAACATGCTGATTATCAAGGTGTTGTCCCCCGTGCGCAAGGGAAACGACAACGGGAACTATGACACAATTTTGGGGTCAACGGGCGTGGTCAGGCTCGGGTTAGGCATTGACAGGGAGTCTGGCAGATTATACATCAAGAAGCGCAACTGCCTGCACAAGTGAAAGCATGCACAGGAAATCTCGTCTGATAATATCATATATGTTTTGGTTGTTACGGCGTAAACTTCAGTTCAGGAAAGGGCATGCGCACGACATCATCTATTCCGAAGCTGGCCAGAATTGTACTGACTCATCTTGGCAATCTCTGTAAAATGGGACAAGTAATGTGTCACAAGTTGGAGGCACTCTCTGCCACAGGGAGACAATTGAATATGATGAAGAAATATCTGTTTTTGAGGCAAGAGAGGTCAATGCATGATTTACAGTTACAAGATGTAAATCGGATGCCTTGATGAGGAATAAGGCATAAAGCTTTTGCACTCGAACACACGCCAAGGGGCATATAAGAAAGAACGAAGTTGCACACGCCATAAACAGTTTGCAACGACTTCTGCGCTCACTGCCTAGTCTTTTCAGGTTCCCAAGCGGTCAAGCAAAAGCAGCTTGTTATCGCCTGCTGTGGCAACAATGATCTCCTGGGTGTGCGGATGCACCGCCAGAGCCGTTGGCTTGTCACATGTCGAAATGTGCAAAGCTGAAGGTAGCATTGCATGCTCCTCTGGATTCCCTGCGCAAGTCACACCCTGAGACTTTACAAACTCTATGACACAAACTCTACGAAACTCATGACTACCACCGCCACAGTGATGACACTGTGCCAGCCTGTTTGACTAGCATTCTGGCAGCACATGCAGACAGGCAGTCACCTACTCATGCACACAAGGAGGAGTGTGCTTCTGCCTGTATCACAACACTCGCATTGCCCACACGGGGAATCTGCAGACTGCCATGACATGCTGCATGCCATGTTTTGCAGAAGAAGACATTGTCAATGGAACCCTGCGCAACAGTTCCCTTCTTGAAAGAAGGGTCTTCTAAAACATGGGCGATAAGTACCTGAGACTGCGCACGGGGACGCTGTCCCTGAATTGAAGTCAAGCAGAGTGACTCCGGATGGAGATGGGCAGCAGTAAGGCCCGACATTTTGGCCCCACGCCGGCAGACAGTCGTGATTGAGGGCCGCCGGATTCTCCTCGTCATGGGGCGGGCAATAGAGATGCGTGACCTCCTGCCTCACCAAATCGAGGACGCCTGCAGACAAAATCAGCTGCAGTCAATCAATGTGCAGCACGCTCAGCTTGTCAGTCTGCACTTCCTGGCATTCAGCAGAATAACCCTCAGACCTTGACTGCAATCCGGCAGACTGCACAAGTGCTACAGGAGACCTCTGCACTGCATTATCACTGTGCAGCACTTCATCTGCACTCTTCTGACAATCTTAATTAGTGCTCATGAGCGCAAGCTGCGCTCGTGACATCAGCAACATGCGTAGTAGCCACGAGCACAAGGTAGTTAGGTGTATCTCATGATCCACTGGGTGTACGGTATATGCATGAGGGAAAATAGTGACCGGTGTCTCACCCTGCCAGCCGCAGGGGAGGCAGAAGGCGGCCCGCCTGGGGTCGAGGGCATCCAGAATTAGGCTGAGCAGGGAGGTCCCCGGCAGGTGGGTCTGCTGAGTCAGCCCCGGGACGGCCGCCAGCGCGGCGCGCAGCCGCACAGCCGCCAGCAGCGGGTGCCGCGCCGGCCCGTAAGCTCCTAGCTGAGCCGTAGGCGACCGGCCGCCCCTCATGTCCCACATCAGCACCTGCCGCGTTAGTCATTTGAATATTAATCCCTTGAATCAGTGATGGCAGGCAGCTGTGCAGGAACAGACAAACATACTCAAGCGACGAACTGGAACGATTACATGATCATCGCTGAGGCAGGTAAGGGGTCAGTATTAACACATTGTACCGTGGTCCAAATATGCTGGGTTCCAAGCCATGAGTTGCGATGTTTTTTCCAGGCAGCGTGAAGTGAACATCAATAAGGCATTTGGGTGGTATCCTTGATTCTTTGGATCAAGCTCCCTGAATGTGTTGCACCAGAGATCTCACCTGGCCGCACTGCGAGCCGGCAATGACTGCTCTGCCGTCAGGGGTGACCTGCAGGGTCTGCAGTGCACCGGTGTGCTGCGGCCCTTGAAGCTCTGAGCAGGGCCGCTTGTGTGCGCGTGCATCCCATAAGGCCACCTGCTCCGTACAGACAGAAACATGTCATCCCTGTGACTTGCGATTGTACAAAGCACCCATCCTCCCATGCATGCGTGCACTAAAAAGCCGTCGCAAAAAGGTTTTGGGCCTTGCTTGACATTAACAGCTCCTCAGTGACGCACTTTGTCATTTGGTAGCACAGATTTGCCCTCGATGCACAGCACAGAGAACACAATGGGAAAGGGCAAGCACGAGTTCCTCACCGTTCCTTTGGAGGTCCCAGTGGCCATCACATGGGGTCCCTGGCACTGAAAGAAGTCAATTGCAAGGTGCCTCGGCGCGGCAGAAAATCCACAGCCCCGCATATGCTCGGGATTGCCATAGGTGGACGCTGGATCCACCTGCACATCTCAGCCTATCCTCAGAACAAGGAGATGGCAGGCAACATGAGCAAACATAAGCATCGCAGATCCCTCTCCTATCCCTGCACCTGTGTTCTCCAGGGCAGGGATAATGGAACATCTGTATATGCATCTCTTGAGACCCCAAGGCCTCAAATGACCTCTAAGTGGGGCAATCCAAATACGTGACACGCATGGCAGGGATGCATGGAAGACAGTTCTGGATCGGTCTGTGTGTACCAGAAACTATCAAGTTGAAAACCCTTTCCGTCTAAGTTCAAGGTTTCAGTATTTACAAATTTCCAATCTATCTTCTAAATTTTCCTGGAGATTATGATGACGGATGCCTACATTGCAAGTAGTCACGTCGTAGCCATCAATGCAGTAACCCGCCGATGATATGGCATACAGCATATTCTGCTGCCGCGGATTCCATGCCAGCCTCGTCCTGTTGCTGCGTCCAAGCTTCAGCCGAACAACGAAAGGTGGCAGAAGGTGACCATCTTCAGGAGCATTGGCAAACCTGTGCGATTTTCCACATGTCAGCATCCATTGCATTTGCAAGGCACGCACTAAATCTAATGCCTTTGACTATCACAGTGCTCAGAGCACTGAATCTGACTATCATCCTGATGAGGAAAACCAAAGATGCATGCAGTTCATGAGAAAGATTGGTTCCCCACCCCTGCCTGAGGCTGCAGACCTTCTGCACTGTGAGTGCACTACCGTCATGGCCGGGATAGTTCATGACAGTTGCCAGAAAGTCGCCGCTGCTGTTCAGCTGCAGAGCTGTCCAATGCTGAACCGTGGTCATCGGCCAGCCCTGCCACCTCACCACCTGACACATCACACTGGGCCCATGACTAACACTTACACAGAATTGGAATGGTCCCGTGAGTACTTCTGAGTACTTTGAGACATCCTAAGAAATATAGGGTGCACATTCTTCACCCTGCCATGCCTGCTAGGCGCTTTTCTTTATTGATGCGCCCTCAGGACCAAAAGCAGGCCACGATAATGCAGGGTTGCAACAAATCTGGCACCCAGGCGTGGCTGTGGAGCAAGCGTGCCTGATATACACCGAGGCTTGATCAACATGCAGCTGCAAATCAGCACGTATCATAGACTGTGTGCAAGGTAAGTGATGCTTCAGGAACAGCGCACCTCTTTGTAGAGGGAGCTAGCATGATGCTGCAGGCCAGCCCTGCCGACAGCTGTGCAATTTCCCAGCAGACATTGCCCCCGCAGAACCCTGGAAAAACCAGCAAGGCATTCCAAGTTTTGGCAGACTTCAGCAGACCGGGTCATGACTAATGTTGCGATGGGTGTTAGCTCTACAAGATCATGTTGCACCATTAGAATGCCATCAAATAACATAGTTGAAGGAGTTTTGCTTGCCTGGTGAGGCAGAGAGAGCGGTGCATGCTTGGAAGCATGGGCACCTCCTCTGGTTCTGGCAGATGGATACTGGGACTCTGAGCTGTGCTCTCATCTGCAGACAACTTTCGCACAACAAAAGCGTCAAGTGTGCCTGCTACACGCAATCTCTTGACAGCTCTGCTTGGAGCGTGCTCTCTAGGTTCAACAGGATCGAGTGAAACTTCATGCCCCGATTGTGAGCTTTCCAGCCTGTCTGCCATGTCAGAAGAGTTCTCTATATTGTCTTCCATGCTTGTAAAGAAAGTACCATAGATGCTGGTCTAACACTGTTTCAGCATCATCTTGCAATATGCAATTCAAAAAGGACGTCCTTAAAGAGCCAAATTTCCATGGACAGCGATACGCATAAGCACCGAAGTACTCGATTGTACCAACCATTCACAGAAGTTTATTAGAATGGGAGGAGATGCCATTAGTGTCAGCTCAACATACTTCATGTATGAATTGCTTGTTGGACACATGGCACCTGGCTCACTTTCAGCAAAAAACCGAATGTTTTATTCTGGATACTATTATAGTCATTGTGGATTGAGTGCTCGCAGCCTACGAGATGTCTGAAGGACGCAGGATCCCACGTGTTCATCCACGTGCTGGCACAAGGCTTGTTTTGATCAAAAAAGATGCTTCTTGGAACAACTGCAATCAAAAATCGAGGTTTCGAAGCATCTTGTGCAAGATTAATCCAAGTAGCGATCAACTGCAGTCACGCCTGCCGCCTCGCTGATCTGCAGGCCTTCGCATGCCTGTACAACAAGCTTGCGCTGAGCCTACCGCACTGCAGCCTCTGCCTCAAGTGCTCAGAAATTACAAGCCTGGAACTTTTGACTACGTTTCACCGCCACCTGAAGGGTGCGCTGCAGCTCTCTAGCTGGCAATCTCATGCATTGAGCTATGCCCTTCGCAGTTGCGATCTGATGGCTGAATCTCGCGTTATGTGCAGGAACAGTAGCAAAAAACCCACATTGAAAGACTGGATTCAAGTATTTCGGGCAAGCCTTCCCCAATTCAAGCTAAGGGCATCATTAGACACTAGCTTTTCTTCTGAAGAGAGACAGGTGAGCCCCTGTCGCTCTACATGCACATGCTGCCAGCTGGTACGTTTTCAGGCAACTACGTTGTGCACGCCCTGAAGTGTGTAGTTAGCGCAGGTTGGTGGACAATATGATCTACCTTTGTTGCTGAAGCTGGAGCTTAACAATCTCTTTGATCTGGTGCAGGAGAAAGCGGAAAGCTTTGCACAGCATTATGAGGAAATCCTTCAGCAGCTTGAAGAGCATTCTGAAGCAGACATTCCAGGCTTCGGCCATGTTGTCCCATCATGCATTTCCCTCTGCGCACTCAGGTGAGAGGATTGATCATGTCCTCATTCTCTGCAAGGATTAATTTATGCACAGCAAATATTGTAATCATGTTTTCGTTGTCTCAGGGAGGCATGTCTTCGCCAGGAAGGCTTTGAAGATGTCTTCAGATCTGTGAAGGCTGAGGAGAATGACAAGGCTCTGGCTCTCCTACCTGAACTGTTGAGGTAAACCTGTGTCTGTTGTTTTGCTTGCATACTCTAATACTCCTTGTTTGCGCAGCGGCATGCATGAATCTTCCAATCAAGTGCATGGCTGTACAAGTTGAGGCTTTTAGGCCGTTCTCGCGCATGGATTGTCTGTCAATGCAAATTGATTTCTGCAGCATGGCTTCCCATGATGTCGTATTTGTTGTATTGCTGCAGGGAACTAGATGCTATTACAGATCATTCCCAGAGGCTGGAGACAGTCTTGAGAGGAGTCTTCGCAGGTAGATGTTTGCTGGAAATCCTGAGGTAAAAAAGGTTAAGCAAAGACCTCATAAAGCAACTCTAAAAAAGGTATTTTCCGCTGCAGGCAACATATTCGACCTGGGTGCTGCATCTTCGGCAGACCTTTTCAGTGCCAATGGGGTGAGCTCTTGCTGCTCCTGACCAGAAGCAAAACAAAAACGCTTTAATTTTTTCCCATCCATGCAATGCTGCTGCCCGAAACACGGGCGCTGATGTCTACACAACACCTGCATATTCAACAATTTTCTGCTAATACATGCTGTGTGGTCAGGCAGCATTTGACTCCACACGAGCCAATCTTCTGGCACGTCCATGGGCAGTGGATGATCTGGACACAATTTTGGATGTCTACAAACAGAAGCACTACTCCAAAGCGCTGCTATTTGTGGACAATGCTGGCTCTGACGTGATCCTTGGTGCGGGCGCCTTCTATAAAGACCTAACAATAATCCATATCTTACCAATTAATGGCAGCATCAAGCGCTGAGTGCAGAGAATTTTCTCGGATCATGCATGCATGCTAGGCTTCTGCGCGTCAAGCGTGGCTGGCTCTCCAAGCCAGGCCAAAACCTCCAAGCATACACGCTCTGTAGACAGCATTCATGGCGATTGAGCAGGCCATGATTTTCTTTTGCCCAACCATTTAAGTGTAATTTCTCAATTCCAGCATGCTCTGCGGCCATTATTGATGTCTGAAAGATGCAGGGATGCTGCCACTGGCGAGAGAGCTGCTGCAGAGGGGAACGGCCGTTGTGCTAGCGGCAAATTCGCAGCCCTCCATCAATGACATCACTGCGGACGAGCTGCAAGGGGTTGTGCAGCGCGCGGCGGCGTCCGATGCGATTCTTGGACGGGCCCTCAATGAGCAGATGCTAACGGTGGTGCCTTCTGGCAATGACCTTCCGGTGATCGATCTCAGAAAGGTATGGCGCTGCTCTTTGAATGCTGTAAAAACACATGCATGCTCTTCTACCCCAGGTGAACAGAATGATTGCTCTAGGTACTCAGCACCTGTCAAGGTCTGAAGCAAAATTGCTCACTTCACACATACTATGTTCTTGGCTTGTTTGAAGCTGTATATCACTTTTTATATTATACGACTGCGCCCAAGCGCTGCGTGCTTTGTTCGACTCTTGACTCTCAGTCTTGGGATTTTTAAACTGATCAGCATTGGTTGAAAAGTGCGATGGCCTGCAGGTGTCTGCAGAGGTCATCAGTGAGGGGTCAGATGCAGACCTCATCGTCCTGGAAGGTATGGGAAGGGGCATCGAGACGAATTTGCATGCGCAATTCACAGTCGACTCCCTCAAACTGGGCATGATCAAACACCAAGAGGCATGCCCCCCAAAATGCTGGCTGTGTACAGTTTGTACAGTTCTGGTGCACCTGCGTTTGACTTCAGCTGACTGCTGCTGGTAGTATTAAGACATGCATGTAATGTGCTGTGCCAGGTGGCACAAATGCTCAATGGCCGGCTGTATGACTGTGTCTGCAAGTATACCGAAGGCAGGCCACAAAACTGAAACAGGACAGCAGCTGTAATTCTATCACTGCCCTACAATGCAGCAATTCTTTGCAATTTTTGGCAGATTGCCAATCAATTCTAGGTTTTTTTGATATCTCAGCACCACTTCGAGCATAAAATTCAGAGTGTCTGAATAGGGGCGCATGCCTCCTATCAAGACAAAGGTATCTTTACAGAAGGTGCCACAACGCATTGCGATTGGAATCCAGGGGGACATGCCTAGGCCTATTTGAATAAGTGAGATATAAATCAGCCTCGCGGAGCATGCCCTTACACACTAATACAATCAACTGTGTAAATGATGCGCATGCGCCGCTTTGCTGTACCAGTAATGCGAAAAGTATCAAGCGCTGCGATACTTCCCGTAAGAAGAAATACTGACATGTCCTGCGATGTGCAGGTTTCTTGTTCGTGCAAAGCCTATTCTGCATCAAACTTGCAGTTCACATAAATTTGAATGGCACTTCACTATACGTATACATGGTGTTGCACTGCAAATTTATGCATGCACACGCTTTCTTCGTATACTCCCCACTCCGTCAGCAACAGTGTCCACTGTGACATTCTGGAAACCGCCCATACCCCAGTAGCGCCGCACCCTCGAACCCATGTCATTGTATGTCACGTCCGCCATTGTGACTTGTGACTTTTTGTACAACACCAGCCGCATGGCGGCCACAACCCCTGGAACACCGCTGGTGCTCGACCCCACAAAGTAGTCCGCATTGGCCATCAGCTCCAGATCAGCGATCAGCTCCTTGGTTGCCCTGCACTTCTCCTGCATGCCACACCAGCCGTTTGCTGCTAGACCAGTCACTGCTTAATCATCGTTGAGGAAGGTGTTGCTGCTTATGCTTTCCTAGGTCAGGTGTCCACGTCAGCTTGTAGGGGAGCGGAGCAGGAATGCACCAGAGCAACAAAAGGCAGATATGCAGCCGCACCCAAACGAATACAATTGCAGGGGCAAGAAAAAATTTGATCACTCCTGTTTCTTTGGAAGGGCCACATGGCAAACACTGCTCAACACATGCTCAATGCATGCCCATCACTTGCCAGAACATGCCCAGCACTAACCTTGTAATCCCCGCTTTCCCTGCCAGGAGGCAAGGTGCATCTGCAGGCAAAGCATGGTAATATATTTGTTATGCATACTTCATGATGCTGGCAGGATGCAAGTGAAAATTCACCTGGATGGGCTGCGTGTTGAATGACTGCTGGTGGTGTCCCTCAGCCCGGTAGTACTTCGATCCGTGCGCCACCCTGCAGCCGATGTGCTCCCTCACCAGCCGCTCCATCTCCACCAGAGCCTTGTGCTCGTCTCCAAACAACAGGCAAGTGCCCCCCTGTGCCACATCTACAGAGCATTGCATGCCAAAAATCTCGACAATAAAGGGTCCAGGCTTTGATTCTTGCGCGCAACAATCAGGTGCCCTAGATCCTCTCGGACTGATACGTTAGATCCACTGCTCCTTGGTAAAAACAATTCGCTTTGGAATTCTGCTGTCTATGGGAGTGGGATCTGGTACAGATCTGCCACAATAGCTATATTATCGGGCTTGATGTGGCAAGCAGGGCTCCTTCAGGTTGATTGAATGATGCATGGTGCAGCGGGATGGCAGAAGGAAGTGCATTGAGCAATTCGAGAGCCTCTTGCCTTCATGCCAGGAAAATTGTCCAGGTATGTATTCAGAAGATCGACTGGGAACGTGGTCTTTCGGCCCTGCAAAGACCAGACACTCCTGGATAGTCAATCCGTCGTATGTTGTTTGTTCAGCTGTGAAGCTCCAAGATCATCTCATCTGATTCACTAGGATAGTGGGGAAGAAGAGAGTGTGTGCGCACCACTGCTTTGTCTTCATTCAGTTTGTCACCTCCTCTGACTGCAAACCAAACAGAACACCAACAGATTCAGAGCCCGTACCTGTGGCAAGGTCTGGAAGAGCCATCATTAAATACGCAAAAGACGTGCAGCATATTTGATGCTTACCATGAAACGCTGTAGTGGGGCTCCTGTAGCTTTTCAGCACTTTCAACGCTTCATCTACCTCCTCTCTGAAAGCTGGCTGCAGCTTCCAAACCTGCAGACAGATACCTCTTAAAATTTTCTTAATTGAGAGCAGCCATCCTTCTCTGCGTCTTCAACATAAATTCAACATTGCTTCTTACTGAAGTGCAATTCGGATCAATCTGTCGAGGCTCACCTGTTGGAAGATGCCAGGGTCATATCTGCCGTCGCAGAAGGCGATCCCCATATCAGTGACTGGCTGTCGCATTGGTTCAGCAAATGCATAATAAGAGCACCCCTGCTGCTCTTTCGACGCTGTGTACGGTTGCAGCACGCCCGGACTGAAGATGTCAAAAAACCCGCCCTCATCATGGCATCCGTACTGGAAACGTGTATTGTCAAGATAGATACTCCCATTGACACCGTAAAATGCCGGCAGCGAGCTTAGTAGGACATTCAAATTCGCCGCTAGCCCTGAACCGTGCAGCTGCAGCACAAAGCATCCGCGACCAAACGCTGCGCAGATGGCGACACAGAACGCCAAGAAGAGCTGGCTAGCAGCCAGCATGTTCTACAATTCAGTCTCCATCCATCACATCTAGTTTAGCAGTGCCACAGTGCTCTCGAGCTAGCCAGGGTCTACTAGGTGATCTCGGACTGACTAACTGATCCCCATGAGTAACCCTCCGCCAAGGAAGCTAGCTTGCACAGCTTGAAACTATTGTTGATGCTTGTGAAAATATCTGTTTGATAAGCCAGATCATATTTCCTCTGACTTGATTGCTGGCTGGCAGAGATGCACCCATCGCCTCTTGTACAGCATCCTTATGTCCTCCGTGTGAATGTAAGCTATTTACAGCTAATGATTAATTATAATTGCAAATATTTGCAAACTGATGCAGCTGTGCAGCTAGCCCCAGCTGTGCCAATCTAGCTGTGAAGTGACTGCATGCCACATGATGCGGTGAAACAGTGCTGGATGCCACAGTAGATGATCTCCAGAATGTCTTCAAGAGTTGCAACCAATTGGAGATATGACTCTGCGTCCTTGCTTTATGGAGCAGCATAAAACCAAGGATTGCATGGCTGTAAAGAAATTTGTCGGACCTCCCTGGAGCATGAGGCATTCTTACACTGGGGCAGCGGAATTCACAAAGGCATGCATTGCCACGGAGATGACCTCAATTCCACATCACCACGCTCTCGCTGATCAGAAGTGCGCTTGAGTGGCAGCAACACAGCCACTGGTGTTGGAGCCACACTGGTGTTCAGCATGTGAGGCAAAGCTCGTAGCTTGGCCCCCGAAAGGAAGTAATGGTGCAGCTGCCAATCGCTGATAAGACAGCACAAAACGCATTAACATATAAGCAGCGAAGGCTCAATCAGTGCTTTCAAAAAACAGATCTCTTCAAAACATCCAACATTGCATGCATCCCTGGCACAAGCTTTAGCCTTCTGTTCAACATCCACCCAGACTTTCTCCTAAAGGAAAGCAGCACAGGACTCCCATAACGGCCGAGGAAAACACAGCCCAAAGCCCAAGAGCTACAACCTTCCCATAGCTGCAGGGATCAGGAACACAACCAAAGAAAAGCTCAAACCGGTGCAATATCAACACATTTCCTGAGACACAAACACTGCGAAAAGAGCACGTATCGTATGAATGGCGCGAGCGGTATTTCACAGGAGGAAATGGAATTTGATGAGTTGATAAACGCAAAAACCTAACGCATAACCCAGAACATTCGCAAAAAGCAGCAGAGAGATGAAAGTCTGACACAGAGCGGCAGTCTCAAATCAGCGGACTGCCGCCAGAACATATGAACAAATGATGACTGCTCCGAGAGTGCAATCCTCTCAGGACTGGCTGGTTTCTCCTAAGCAGTGTGAACCGAATTGATCGAGTACCCCCTGTGCTGAGCAATCAGGATTGCTCAGAAGGGCCAAAATCCATTGCAGCTCCCACATGAGATGGAAGCCGAACAACAGGGATGCAGGCCCATGGATGCCCCATTTGCAGTGCCAGTTTGGCACACCCCTTCCTTGCAGTGCGCCGCCTAGCCACCAAAGATCCTGGCGCACTGTGCAATGCTTCTGTGCTGCCCGAGCGCTTGCTGGAGACTGATCCAGCCCCTGAGAAAGCAAGGCCATGCAATGCAATAGGAACTTTCAGCCCACAACTTCAATCTGATGTTCTGACTGACACCTTCCGTCCTTGTCCAAAAGGGCCTCATGTTTCTCCAGTTCCAACCCAGCATGTTGCTGCCTAGAAGGTGGCAACTCTCCTGGCTCCACGGGCAGCAATCCACTGCGCATCTATGAGAGATACCTATATGGTATGTCTCGATTATGCACCGCCTATTCCCAGCAACCTTGCTGAGGTATTCTCACCCATGCGGACAAAGGTGCTTTGTCTACAATGAGGGCAGATTAGACTACCAGATACTTAGTTCTGTTCATCAAAGAACTTCAAGGCGCAATGGTCTGCTGCACCAGTCTGCTTCCCTACGTTTTAACACCTGACTGCGCCCCTCAAGATGAGCCTGCGGCCAGTAGTAGGCCTTGCATTCAACTTTTTGCCAGGGCACTCTCCCAACCCTTCAGAGTGTAGGCCCCTCGTCAAGGCAACAAGCCTGCCCAGGCCAGTGCTCTCAGGCAGAGGTGTGGATCAAGGCTGGAGTGCTCGTGGACGGTAGGGCCCCTTCTGTCACAGGCATGGATTTCGCTTGTGAGGCTGCCGGTGCCGGAGGCACAGCAGCGGCATGCACCTGCAGAAACGCAGCCATGACATGAGCACAAGCAATAAATTTGCATGAACGGACAAAAATGCACTTCTCTGAGCAGATCTTGCGAACATATGCCTACAAGGCACGCCCCACATGGCTTGGCAGCAGCGCAGGGTCACAGCGCTCGACGTGTACACAACACCTCTCTGTACTGATGCGCTGATGGAGGAGTCATGCAAAGGATACGCAGTGAATCCGGTCATACCTGGCTTGCGGCCGCAGGCGCAATCGGCGATGGCAGGCCCATGCCAAGGCCGGCAGGAGCAATAGGCCGAGCCTCACTCTTCACAACAGCCGCCAGTGCCGGCACAGGAGGCTGCGCGACGGGCTGTGCTGCCGGTGGGGGCACGGCGGTCTGATTGGGGGTGGGGAGGGCTGAGGTGGCCCCCGGGAGGATGAAGGGGGGCGGGTGCAGCATCTTGGGGGTGGGGATGGGTGCTGGCGCAGGCTCTGCTGCCTGCTGAGCTGGCTGCTGAGCTGGCCAGACCAAGGTCTGGCACGCTTCCGCCTTGAGGTCCTGGACCCTGCCGAGCAGGTAGGAGAATTGCTCCTTTGCATCCTGCAACACACGCATGACAACTTTAGTTCTGATTGCCGGGGAGAAAAGCTAAGCTTTCGACTGCTCAATAAGGTCATAAGCTCATCCTGATCCGCCAAATCCAAATCCAAATCCGCCAAAACCACCCTTTACAATGGTCGAGGTAAATTATGTCACCATCGACAGGCTGTGCACGGGCATTGTTGCTTGTCTGCTAGCCAAGGCGCTCACGGCAATGAAAACTGCCGAAGTGCTCTTCAGCTAGCAAAGAACAAGAAACAAGGCAGGGGGAGGGGGTGCGCACCTGGCTGAGGGTGTTGCCGCGGCTTGACTTGTTCAGGATGGCGATGGCCCTCTGCAGGTGCTTGCCCGCCTGCTCGCCCTGCCTAGCGGCCAGGTACGCCTTACTCAGGTCGATGCATGCCTGGCCCACCTGCACCGTTGCCGATATGCGCCTCAGTCAAGGCGCACTTGTAACATCCACAAACAATAGCATGCTTTTTGATTGTGACGATGGCCTGGCCAGCTGTATGTTCCTAGCAACTAGCTGAAGCGTATCTTCCAAGGCTCAGGTCAAAACCAAACCCAGTCCAAAGATGATGCACAAAGAAGATGAGGCGCTTCACGGTCCAAAAATTCCCAGAGGGCCCACAGGTGACATTCAGGGGATGGAAAAAGCGCACGGTTGGATGAAGGTGGCCCACGGAGTTCTCCAGGCTGCGCAGCTTGACCTCCATCTTGTGCAGCAGCTCCAGAGAGGGCGGCTTGTCCGGCTGCGGCGCGGCGGCCGGCGCAGCGGCCGGCGCGACGCTGCCGTCCTCGCTGTTGGCACGACTGGACTCCGGAGCGGCCGGCACCTCGGTCGGCTCGTTGATGACCGCGTCCTTGGCCGGCGCCTCATCTGGCGTTAGCGCATCCTCCTCCTCCTCGCCGGTCTCGCCGGCTGCAGGCGAATTCAATGGCGCAAAGTCAGGACAAATCACACATCATCAAGCATGCAAGGCATCAGGCAGACATTTGCGCTCAGGACACCTATAATGAGGGCAGAGCACGCCGCCAAGGCCACAGCAGAACAACTAGAGCAGTGCAAGCTTGGAGCGATGAGCAAGAGCAGATCTCAGGTCACATCAACTACACCTAGTGTACACGCGAGGAGCAAAGGAGGGTGTGCGTCGAGCTTGGCCTAAATTATACACTCATGGGGAACCTGCACACAAAAGATCCAAGTTGACGCACCCTCGATGTCAAAGTCGGGCAGGGGCAGGTTGAGGATGTTGTCCTGCTTGATGTCCCGGGTGGGGCCGATGCCGCCGGCAGCCGCCAGCTTGGCCTGGGCAGCCTGGAGGCGCGCCACACCAAAGCCCTCCACCTCCATGCCCTCCTCCTCAGCCTTGGTCGCTATCCGCTGCGCGCACGGGTTGGCATACCTGCACATGTGACGTGCAGCCATCATTTGGAAAGCGCTACGGCTACCGACATGAAGACGCTCACTTTTGTGGCCAATCCGATATGGATGGCCAGCAAAAGTGTCATAATCCCAGATGGGAAAGCGGCAAACGATCCTGACAATGTGGACAGTCACCGCCATTTAATGAAAGGCTCAGTACTCGAGAATAGCAAGCTTTGCATTCTACTGCAGCTGAACAAGATAATTATCTCGTCGAGGACATTGTGTCAACAGGGCTTTGGGGTTGCCAAGAGCACTCGAAAACATAGGCGCACCTGGCCTTGGCGGCCACGCTCCTGGGGGAGCGGCCGAGGGCGTCGTCGTCCAGCAGCGCGCTCCGGTGGGGGTGGCCGCTGCTGCCGTTGGCCGCCTGCGCAATCATGCTGCTGCGCTTGCGCCGCATCGGCAGCGGGTCATCGCGCCTGCACACAGCCATGACACTAGGACTGTTCAGGGTACATAGTAATGCGTGCAGACTGCAGACATGCAATCTCATCTGGTCATGGATGTTGATGTCAATGCATTGCGCTCGTGAGCGGCTTGACACAGGGTGTGAACAGACGATGGCCCCCGGGATGGGAGCTGTCAACCCTTGCGCTGCTAAAGAAATGGAGATTTTCCCTTCAAAGTGCCTTCCCATCTAATAGTGCTTGAGGAGCAGTTATTGCCCTGGTGAGCTGCCAGCAGCTAGCTCTACACAGCCCGAGCTCCATCATTTCTAGCTGGAGCCCTTCATGCATTCAGCATGCAGCTCGCACGACCTGTAGCTTTCAAGTGGTGTCAATGTTCAGACAATGGGCACGTCAACATTAGCACACCTGCCGTTGTGCTCGGGAGACGGCGGCTGCAGCTTCCTGGACTTCACCGGTGCCGCTCGCAGGCCGCGGCGGCTGCGCGCGTCGTCCCTTTGGGCTTCTTTTCCTACATAAGGATTTCTTGTTGATGCAGTCATTCTCTCAGAGTGTGATCTCCCGATGCACAGTTCACGTCTGATATAAGTGGACACGATGAGGTACTTCAACCCTCAAAATTCCACCAAACAGATGTGCCATGCATGACCGCAGCACCTCAATGTCTAATGGACATGACAGGATGACATCCATTCGGGCATCCACTGCTCAGATGCGCTCTACATGACGTACACGCTCATGCTCAAGATTTTAAGGGTGCAATCAGCATTGTTGTGGATAGCTGAAGGTGTACCAAGAGGCGAGCCGGCAGTGGAGGGCTCCATGTCATCGTCGTCAAAGTCCGCATCAGCCAGGGGGCGCGATCGCTGGTTCTCCAGTGCCACAGCCTCCATAAGCGCATCCATGCCGCCCAGAGCATCCTTGACCTGCTCGCACACACGCACACAATCAGCACCACGCCCTCATGCCATACAGATGATCCCGAACACAACCCATGCCCTGCAGTCAGGTCTTGCATGTGGGATTGGACTAGGTAAGATAAGGCAGCCCACTGAAAACGTCATCTTGGGATCCAGAGCCCTGGCGCTCTCTTGCAGCAATTATTGCTTGAACATGCATCCAGGCATGCCCCTTGAGCACCTTTCAAGGCAGGACTCTTTCTCTCAAACAGACCAAGGGTCTCACCATGCTCTTAGAGCGTGCAGCTCCAAACTCGGGGCGTGCAGCTGCAGCATCTTCCACAGCGCCTGTTGAGGCTGCCCGAGACAGTCCGCCGCGAGGCCAGCCCTGTCACATCAGAAAAATCATTCTCAGGGCTATGAGCAGACTCGGCTCTGGCATGCATCTCTACTCAAGCACTGTTCTCAGGGCCTGGAGCGCAGGCAGACTCTTCCGTGGCATGCATGCCTGCGCAAGTTCTTTTCTTTCCATTCCTATTCGCCCAAATCAGCTCACAGAAAGAAAGACGACCAATGCATTGCATCGCCAAGCTAGGTACGGCTTCTACTGGACAACCAGCCACCCTTGCTCCTGCATCAGGAATACTAGGTGAGGAAACATTGCAAGTGGGGCTCACAGGAAGCTGCGCGCCGCCTTTGATGTTGGCATTCTGTGCAGAGGAGACGCGGCGCTTTGTTCGAGGCGGCAGGTATGGTCCGGCGCGCAGGCCCCCATCTGTGGATGCTGCCACTTGCTCGTCCGACTCATAGTCCCCTGCATAATCTGCATTGACACAGAAAACCAGATCGGGGTCATGTCCTTCTCTAGCGGTAGCCACTTTGCTGTCACCTGGCGAAAGGAAGTCTCACAGGCACATGGCCTCGAGCGAGAGCACGTCTCATTTAATAGACACTTGGGTCCAGAGTGGCAATGGTAGCATGGCATGTGGCGCAAACCAATCACAGGTTATATTTTGAGCGAGCAAGCTGGCTTCCACGTTTACTGCAGTGGGATTGAGATCCTGGCCCAGAAAACAAGGCTCACCCTCTACGCCAACAGATGCCTCATAGCGAAACCGGGCGCTGCCGTTGCCCCGGGGCAGAGTCAGCTGGTCTCCTGCTTCGTTTCCAGCTGCAAACTTCCCCTGCAACACCACAACACTTCTCATTTCTCAAAGCAGCAATCTTGCTCATCCGCGCTGTTGACTGTTGCTGCGCGGATTGAGGGTGGACTTGTATGCACTCAGCATCATGTCCGCTGTTGCAATGCTTTCTTGCTATCATGCTGATGCAGCACTTATATCGGAAGCCTCTCAGAAGAGTCCGCCACAGCTGGGTGTTTGCCCATCTCAGCTTAAATTCACAAGCATGTTCACTCTCGTCGCATGAGTAATGCTTCTCTGCTTGCACAATCACAGCACAGCGCAGCAATCTTAATGAAGCCCTGACCCACCTCAAAATCGAAGTCCTGGTCCAGCCACTCCCTGAGGCCAAAGAGGCCCTCGTGGGGGCGAATGAAAATGGAGCCGGACTCCTTCCTCTTGATGTCAGTGTACAGCGCGGATGCCATGGTTGCCTCGGGAGTCTTCCCCTGGCACGAGATGTAGTTGTACTTGATCGCCATCTTTGCAATCTCGCCTGCGCAGTGCATGGAAAGGATTGTTGAGAGTGGGACTTCATAGACAAAACCTGACACGATCAGACTTCACCATTGCTCTTCTGCGCTGTCCAATTCCCCACTTGAAAGCAGTCTTCCTGCTTTGTGCAATACCATCCTGAATCCAAGTGCCAGTGTAAGGTCCAGCTCCACATATCAGCTGGCGAATCAGCCAAACACCTGCTTAGAGCACCAGTGTGCTGCAAGAACAGATCATAGGCACAATTGGGGAATTGTTGACATCCACTGGCTTGCAACCGAGTGACATGCGTGGATGGAGTTTTTGTCTGCACACCTGTGGACATGAGGTGGCGGTTGCTCCTCAACACCTTCTCTGCTGCGCTCTTGAAGATGCCACCCTGGGAAGGGACGCCGCTCTGCGCAGTTCACAGCAACAGAGCCATCGGACAGCCGCCCAAAGTCACTTCCATATGCCAGGACATGCAGACTGCTGCCGTGAATGCACAGCAAAATGGGGGTTGCCATGGCAGTATAATGCCAAGAGGAGCACTGACATGCGGCCACAAGCAACAAGACTAGATGAATATCCACATAAGCAATGATACCCATGTTTACATACTGTAGTGATGGTTACTGATGCCTGAGCGCACCAAGGAGCGCTCGGCTGCAGTCTTGGGCCGAACGCCAGCAAAGCGGCCTGTCTCATCCCTGAGGGGCACAGTGGCCTTCTTGGCTGTCCCCAGTGAAGCACTGGCGCTGGCCGGCCGCCTGCCCAGCCCATGCATGCCCCTCAGAATCTTTGCATATGCAGTACTCTAGCATGCTGGCATGCTGTTGGCCAGGAGACAGGCGCAGGTAATTGGCTCCTGATCCAGTTGGTCATGCCACTGCATGGATTGACAGTCATGGTGATCTGTGCCAAAATGAAAAAGCAGCAGGGGTCTCAGGGTGCATAGGCTGCGGCTGACCTGGGGCGGTCGCTGCCACTGGAGGGGCCAGAGTCCTCCTTGGGAGGGGGTGTCCTCCTTGCAAGCCTGGAGCCACCCATAGCGATGGGCGCCTCTGTGCCATCATCCCACAGCTTGGGTTTCACCACGCGACCTCGCTTACTGGTGTGCCCGAGGGCCACTGCGGGCTGGCGACCCTCCATGTCATCCGAAGAGCGCTTGCGCTGCATTGTGTCCTTCGCTTCTCGAGTACCTGTGCGCCAGGCAGTGCATGTCAGCGTATGCCGCATCCGGTGGGACAGCCTTGTTTTGCATGGTTGCTGGTGCTGCACCTGGTGTCTGTACTGGGGCTGCAGCGGTTTTGCAAACGTTTCAACCCCAAAACGGATTAGAAAATCAACTTTTCCATGCTTTTCTGGCAAATGGAAGGCAGGAATGCTTGTAGTCCTTGCTCAAGAAACAAAACACCAAGACGACACACGAGACACCTAGCATACGCCAACAACAACGGCTCGCAGAGCCACCAGAAAGTGGCTTCCGCCATTCTGCGGCGATGCCAGGACACCATCGCCTGTGTCTGCGTGACACTCCTGGCCCGAGCCTTCAGGAGAGAAAACCTTATCGGTGTGTTTGGCCGGCCAGATTAACGGACTCGTCCACAGCATGCGCCCAGTGACTCGTAGGAAATACGAGTTTGCACGACAATTGAAGATGCAGACACCAAGAAAATAGACCGCCATACTCCCATCGCTGCCCACGTATCCTCAAAATTAATTTGCCTCTGCGATCTGCACCCGCTTCTGAGCGAGCAAAACATCCAGACAACAGCAAACAATAAGACTAGGTTGCCAGATGCCACAGGTTGAGGTACGTGCTACAAACTGCGGGAAGCCTGCTGTCCCAAGAATCTTTCGCCCAGGGCAGACTGGTTGAAATGAGGGCAAGCCACTGAGGTGTGATCTGCCCCAGACTTTAGCCACACTGGCAGCATTCTGCTCACGCAGCCCAACCAGCGCCAAAACCCGGAAGGCGTTCCGGGGGTGAGCTACCAACGATCTATGCCACTATCAAGGGCCAAAATATCTATTGACACCATCAGTGGTGCCAGCCCGGCGTTCAATTCCGTTAAATGCCTGCACCCCAGGTGACCGGCATCCGCAGGCGCAGCAAACTGCTGCTAACCGGGTCTGAGCCGTGGCGGCTCTCGTGAGCAATCCAGACGCCTCTCGTGAAAGCACACGCCCACATGCATTCCACCCAGCCATTGCCCTCCGAACACGCATCAAACGCTGCTGCTAGAACATCCGCATGGCTGATCGCAGAGGGTTTAGCACCGTTTGGCAAGCCTTCGATCCTTTCGAGGCATCCCAGCCTGACACTCAGCTACTAAGGGAGGAGCATACCCGTCTCACCGTGCCCCAGCGGCTGCACACCTCTGTGCAATCACAGCAAAGCTCTGCACAGCTGAGCGCCCTCCTATGCTCTGCGCTGTCACCTTGCGCAACCTCGACCTGCTCAGCTCGCCGCCACAAGCACCTCACTGCTCGCTCACTGGGGATCGCCGCTGATGTGCCCGTCCAAAACTGCGACTCAGTCCGCAATTGGCCTGCGACTTTGGCTGCGGCCTCCTTGGTGCTCCAGGCTCGGGCAGGCCAAAAGCTTGGTGAATCGGCATGCCTAATCTGGCAGAAGATCTTCATCTGTGGCACATGGCCTCACGATCTTGTCGGTGAAGAGAACATAGTGCTTGCTTGAAAGCTTCAAGGTGCGCAGCACATCATGCCCCAGGGGTGTCTTCGTCCGGTGACGCAGGCGCATTATGCATGTAGTCCGCGCTGTTACTAAATGGTAGCAACGTCGCAGCAACTTAGCTTGGAGCTAGTGTGAAGCGCAAGTTGCGGCGCAGCGTCAAATAGGTAGATCGCCAAGTCGGCCCCAGTGAGTGTGACAGCAACTGGCAGCACGGTGCTGCTTCAGCACTGCTGTGCTGGCGTAGTGGGGCTGCCGATGCTGTTGGCAGCACTGTGGGCCTGGGCTGAGCGCAGAGCTTGTCGAGCCTGAAGCCCCCATACAGGAAAAGCAAAATCATTACATTGCTGGGACAGCATTACGCTGCAGACCATACGACACTCCTGTCTCATTATACTGCAGACATCTGACTTCTGCACAGTGCCAGCGACTTTGCAGAGATTCCACACCCGAATGGGCACAGCAACCAAGCCCCAACATGGTCATCCTTTCGATACAGAGACTTGGCAAACCCGCCCAGCCAGATGAGCAGCTCCTAGGCAACTATCTGTTCAAGGCGAATTAGGAACGAAAGAGATCAAATTGCCTTGCGACAGGGCACAGCAAATGTACATTCAGGGGGCTCTGCCAATGCCAGACAGCCCCTGCCTTCCCCACATTAGGTCTACATGGTTACTTGAAGTGGTATTCTAAGAGGCACAGCGGCAGATCTTCCCCAGTGGTTCATCCCCCAGTCTATCCGCTGCAGCAGGCTGACTTCTTCTTCTCCTCTGGCTGCGTCTCGGATACCACAATCCTGGTGCCCTTGTCCGGCTGCGGCTTGTCTTCAGACGCGAGCGCCTTCTTGCTCACGATGTGGTAGATCTCTGTCAAGATGCGCTGGAAGGCCTGCTCCACATTGGTGCTTTCCAGGGCACTGGTCTCGATGAAGGACAGCCCCTCCTTCTCGCAGAAGGCCTGCGCATAGCATAAAGTCCCATTCACACAACTGCCTCAACACCCATTGAAAGTGTCTCCATCTCAGCACTCGATTACGTCATCTCATTATCTTCTCCTCAATCACAGGCACATTAAATGCTTTTTGGCGCCAGGCATGGCCAAAGCCCCAATCAATGGGACCCATGACTGAAATCCCTCTGCTCTGCTCTTAGCATGCATCCAGCCGCAACACAAATAGCATTGTAGCCAGTGTGCTGCCAAAATATGGAATGCAGGCATGCACAAGAAGTGCAGCTGCTGCGCGATGCATGCCAATTGCGCACCTGTGAATCATCCGTCTGTACAGAGCGCAAGTGCCGCAGATCGCTCTTGTTCCCCACGAGCATGATGACAATGTTGGAGTCTGCGTGGTCCCTAAGTTCCTTCAACCATCGCTCCACGTTCTCAAAGGTGACTGCACAGCACAGCATTGCATCTCAGCTCCCAGCCAGCAACTGCCAGAGGAGCCCAGCACCTTCAGAGATAGAGTTGCTCCTTACACCATTTCAATCAGGCTCAACCTCCTGCGACAAGATAGACTGATGACACTGAAAGAAGTCATTGGTTTTTCCCTTTCATCAAGGCACCAGAGCAGACGGACAAGTGCGTGCCCCACTTATACTGCCCCACATCAAGAAATAAAAACACAGGAGGTGCTAACACACATTGTCATAATGCTAATAGTACCACACAATCGAGGGGTTAAACACGCAATCAGCAGCTCACCTTGCTTGGTGATGTCATACACCAGCAGGGCGCCAACTGCTCCTCGGTAGTAGGCACTTGTGATTGCACGGTACCTTTCCTGCCCAGCCGTGTCCCAGATTTGCGCCTTGATAGTCTTGCCGTCAACCTGCAGATTACAAACAATGTGTTGAGCTGTAAGATCAAAGCGTGCAATTGCCTCCGTACGTCCTAATAAGAAAAGGGACATGGAACCGCTGGCGCATCGCTTGGACAGCGGCCACAGTTGTGCCGGGAAAGCACGGAAGCGAGACCATCACCTGAATACTGCGCGTGGCGAACTCAACGCCGATCGTGGACTTGGACTCCAGACAGAACTCGTTACGTGTAAACCTGCTGAGCAGGTTTGACTTGCCCACACCGGAGTCTCCAATCAGGACAACCTTGAAAAGGTAGTCATAACTGCAGGGGCACCAGAAACCCACATTCATCAATACCGGTGACACGGGCCTCCAGCATCATGTTAGATCTTGATAGCTGAAGGCTTGCTCATAGGTCAGCAGAAAGTCTTGGAGCAAAAGGAAGTTGTCAAAAGAAGCAAGTGCCAGCATAGGCCTCACTCGTCGTCCGCCTTGTGATTCATGCCCCTGCTCATGGCTGCCGGTTGTGTATCTTCTTTTAAAGCTGGGCCTCCCTGGAAGTGAGCTGCAACTCTTTTTCTGCACACCTCTCTGAACCCTTTTGCCCCTCTGTGCACAGCCTGTGTCCCTCAGCAGATGCGACAAGAATAAACCCGAGTTCCCGAGACTCCCTTGATGCTTCGGGTGCAAAGACTGTACCTCCACAACACCTGGCACAAGAGGACCTTCCACACCAAAATTTTGCACACAAGACGCAGGGCAATTCCCTTGCGTTTTGGGGTCGATATGGCTTTAGACTTAGTCACCTCAGGAGGGAATTTCCGCGCACAAGGTGCAGGCAATCCGCCGTCCTGCGCTAGTTGCCGCTGTACGTCTCACCTGAGCCCGTCCCAATCCCATTTTGTGGCTGGCGTGGACGTTCTGGGATGGTGGCCAGGCTGCCGCAGGCTTCCCCATGACAAGGAGGTACGACTTGGGCAATGGCTTGCTGATGCCGCGTCCTCTGACCTCCAATATGCCTCATGAAGGGCCTTTAAGGGCTATGCATCGGTGACTGTCAAAAGGCAGCGGTTCCATCGGAACCACATGCACAGATAGGGCGGCTTTTCTTTTGTGGCTATTGATCTTGCAAGTCACCGAGACTAACACGATTTGCGGAGCGAGTCGCACCATTGACATGGCCGAGAGAATGCCCGTATGCATGTGTCGTCGCTGCGTGAACATAATTATGGCCACGGCTGTGTATGCTTGTCAGCAACATACCCTGGCCCTGGGCCCTGTTTTATTGTCCAAGGAAACGTGATGCTGCACAGTGCTGCCAATTCTCAAGCCTCTGGTGATGTTAGATGTCCATGACAAATTCGGTTCGCACCACCATTGCTTTAAAATTAGCATCCTCGATTGCAGGCCGGTGAGGGGGTGAACAGGGGTGTGATGACAGCAGCTGTTCACAAGTACAAAGCCATGAGCAGCCTGATGCTTGCCGATGACCAGCCACCACACAATGTCGATGACAGCAGTTTGAAATCACAGCACGCGCATGAAGCCAGTATGAAGCAAAGTACTGGTGCGTGGTCCACCCTGGACACAGGTCACCGCAAAATTTATGCTGTCTGTGTGCATGCATGCCCCATCCTTGACACAAGCTCAATTCAGCCTTCATGAGCATTTTTGCAACAATTGACTTCTCGCTATGGTGCAGGATGGATGCCAGAGGGCCCCAGCCAGCAGTATCCGACAAGGGAGGACAGCGTTTCACTGTCTGACAGCGTGAAGGAGCCCTCCGGCGACAGCGACTACAGGCAGCCGAAGCATCAGCAGTCTGCTGACAGCGACTTCAGCGATGACAGCACATCAGCGCGCAACAGGTGCGCACACTCCCTTCGCAAGCCATCCCTCCGCAAAGTGCAACTTCATGCGGAAACTATCCCCATTGCACCTTAAGTTTGTATCAACCACATGCACCCTTGATGGGTGATGACGCAAGTGATTACCCCCAGTCCTTCATCACAATGGGTACCCTTGCAACAGAAGTCATGCATCTGCTTTGGGTTGCTGGGGAAAGGTGCAGTGAGCAACATGAATTGTTTTGGCTCTCAGGAAGCGGAAGAGACTTATGGAGGAGCGGGAGCGCCCAGACAATGACATGACCCGGAAGCTACGGCCGCTTCAGGGCGAGGACGATGCGGATATCGATGCGGCCAAAGAGGATGATGCACATGCATCTGATCTGGACGATATGCAGGATGGGCCAACAGGCAAGCTCTGCATCCTATTTGTTTCTAGCCTGGAGCACACCTGATGGGACTCCATCACACTCCCTTAAGCATTGCCAGGCTGATGGCAGAATGTGTCTTTGCATCATGGCATCATTTCTGCCAAATTGTTCATGCACATGTTGAGATTTGCACGAGTCTTAACTTAGTGTCCAAAAAAGCAATGAGTGGGCAATGAGTTGCGACTTGTTCTGCGCTACAATAAGCAGAGCCTCCAAAGAAGTCAAGGACACCCACCAACGCCCGTCAAATGTAACAAAGGCATTGCTCGGCAGGCAATGCTGCGGGGCCTTGTGTCTGGCTGCACTTGGGTGACTTTGCTCGCTGAGGGGCTTCTTGTGTTGCAGTGCTGGCGAGGAGTGTGCCCAAGGAGCAGGAGGACACAGAGCGGCGGCAGCTGCACAAGTCGTGGGAGATGGCCGCTATACTGGACTTTCTAGACCTGTTCCGGGAGGACCTGAAGCTCGACAGAGCCTTCACCGCACACGAGCTGGAGTCTGTCCTCATCCTGTCCCCTGGCGGCGAAGGGCTGCTCGGCGCTGTGCACACGGTGCGTCTCCTTGCCCTGGCCTATTTCCCCACTATGGTATGCATTTTTTCCATTGCAATGCATGCACTTCTCTATTCCATTGTCTTTCTGCATTCTCTCACCAAAAAGAAAACATTCAGGAGCATACGAGTGACTTCCCTCACGCCCTTCATGGATTAGCCCAGCAATTGGCATTCATGTTCTACAGTGGACATGTACAGTTGAGTTCTGGACCCCAATGTCCAGCACTTTTCTCTCCAGGTCCGCCATTGCATTGATCATCTAGAGGTAGCAATACAGGGTCTCTGGAGAGCCTTTTTGATCGGATGTGCAGGCGCTGCTGAAAGGCATCAGCACGCGATCTGACATCACGCCCGCCAACTGGACCATGTATCTGTCGGAGCGGCTCAAGCAGATGTGGCGCACGGGCGGCGAGCCCTGGCCGCCGCCATTCGCTCCCCGGAGGGGCCATGAGGCGATGGAGTACTCTGTGCTGCCAACAGTGGACAGGTGGGTGCTGGAATCACCTATCCCTTACAATGTGCATTGGGTGCACAGCTGCCAGTAGAAACAGCCTTTCCCCATGGCAATGCATCTAAATCTGCATCCTTTGCCGTTTCCTTTGAAGGAAAGGATATACAGTCGGCTTCGTGCAGATAAAGGTGCTGCCACAGACCCCTTAACAAGACGGCGGATGTTGACTTGGGCAGGGGGTGGCAGGGTACTGTAGCAATGTTAGCTTGGGCTTAACAGCACCATTCTCCCTTGGGATGATTGCAGACACTTTCATCAGCGCAAGACTAATCGTTGTATAATTATTGACCAAGGGCATCAACTGAGCGGCCCTGACAACCTGTGCAATGATCAATAGCTGGATGTAGAGAACTGCTTGGCCCAACATTTGTAGCAGTTTTAAGCCAAAACATTGATGCAACACAGAGACTTTTCTCACTGCACCAATGCATAGTTTGGGGACACTGCAGTGGGCAATGTAGCTCCTGTTGAAATTTCCATTTGGCACGCAGGGTGCAGGCGCTCAAGGCGCTGTGCGAGGCGAGGCTGGACAGGGACGATCTGAGGAATAAGGTGGAGGATGCGATCCGGCCGAGCAAAGAGACGCGCGCGGCCGCCAAGGCCACCGGCCTGCTGCCGTCGGTTGATGACTTCCGCCGGCAGCCGCTGGGCGCCGACAGCAGCGGCCTGGAGTACCATTATTTTGAGCTGCGCCTCTCCAGCGAAGGTGCCAACAATGTTTCTCTTGCTAGCCTGTCGTCCGGCTTTGCGCCTGACATGTGCTGCCTTTATAATGGTGCTGAACAGTACCTAGGGCCACTCCCGTGACGGTAAACAATTAAGGCTCTTGGGCCGGCACTTCATTCTGCTTGCTCCTTGCGATTGACACGTACTGCGTGATTACTGGTGTCTCATTAGCACCTAGCACCTCTGTAGTGAAAGTGTGCCTGCCCGCGGATCTCCCCTGGCGGCGCGCCATTGTCTTTTTCCTGTCATTATTACTTTCACTCTTCGCTTGGTCCTGGCCCTTGCCTTGTGCTGCCATTGACACCTGATGCATCAAGTCTTGCAGCCAGCCTCGTCTCGCATAACGCAAGTCGCATTCCACCTGATTAGCTGACACCGTACTGGTATTCGTCGAGTTGAGCTGGTCATTCTCTTTGCCGATTTCCTGTGATATGGCGCATTGGGGCACTCCCTCTTTTTATGTGCTTGAACTATGCGTTGATGAGCTGTTTACACAACATATGCACAGGTGAGGGGCGGATGTACAGGGAGACGCCGGCCGACCTGGTGCCCAAGGCCAAGGCGACAAAGGCGCGGGGCGTGCGCGCGCAGCCGCCGCTGCCAGGCGTGTGGGAGCTGCTGGGAAGCTCCGTGGAGGAGCTGACGGAGCTGGGCCAGAAGCTGCAGCGCAGCAAGAAGAAGCCCGATCGGCTTCTGGCCTCCAGGGTGAGCACCCATTTTCCAATTGTCACTGCAGATCTTTGGCTGTCGCCGTCTTAATAGACAAGGGACTGGAGTTGACGCCTGACGCTATGACTACATCGTAACACCTCCACTCATTTCTTTGGTCTCAAGCCAGGCGGCAGATTGATTGCACTTCCTGCCAGCCTCACCTGTCTGCTCGCCTATACTCTTCGCCTGTCCTGCTCACCTCTGGCCTGTGACTGGTTGTTGAGGAGTGAAGAGATACCGTTGTCTTTCAAGTGTCATTCACCCGTCTGCCATGTTGACAATGGCACCCTTTTTGGCGCTTGCACAGATATTGGACGAGAAAGTGCCGGACCTGGTTGTGAAGCGGGAGGAGGAGGAGAAGCGGGTGAGGGTGAGTCAGCGGCTGCAGCGCCAGATGGGCAACGTGCTTCGGGACCCAGAGGGCGGCTTCGGCAGGTGCCGCATCCACCCCTTCGACAAAGCCAGAATCTAGCCGCATATGTGTGTTTTTGCATTCTTGCCACGTCTCTACATTGCAGTCCCTCACAAGGCGAGGCCCGTGGACACAGCGCGTGTCTCTCGCATGAAAGAAAAGAAGAAAAGCCTGACTTGACATCTGACAACGACAGTTCCTGCTCCAAATGGACCCTTCTGACCTATGATTGAGCGGGTGTCCTGTGACAGATGAACATTGTGGACTTGTAATTTTGTATGAAAAGTGTCTGTTCCATGCTGGAGGTAGCATGCCCGCTGACAGTCAGGGGTTGCGTGCAGAGCTAGGAGGGAGCGAAAGGCTGTAGACTACACAGGCAACTCCTACGACTCTCTGATCCGCGCAGCCATCCGCGGCACGTCCTCGCGCCACGAGGCCGGCGGCGGCTCCCGCCGCAGCGCAGCCCAGGACGAGCCCATGTGCGCCACTGATACTGTTTGCTGATTGGCCCCCACAGTGACTTCATACCAGGCTTGAAATCTGGGCGTTTCTTTATAGGTTGTTGAGGGGAGCAGATTTCATGTTCACGCTCCCTCTGCCTGGACGCAATGTCTGCCGCAAGCATGCCTCAGGGAATGCAATCATATCTACCTCTTGTCCCCCAGCCTCAGTACAGCCTCAGCAAATCTCAGGATTTTTTTTGCGCAGAGTAGCGCTGATACAGTGGTGAATCCATTTGCCTTATTGTCCTTGTGGCCAAATGCAAAGTGTTTGTGGACTGCACTGCGTGTGCGAAGAAGTCCCCCCGACCAACCATTTTAAAAGGTCGCGGAAAAGAGGTGAGCGGCCATAATACTAACTATTGTGTTTTGAGGATCGCCTGCAGGGTGCTGTCGGCCGCGGAGGCTGCCATGATGGGGATGCGGCGGGGGAGATCCGCGCACACGGTGGCGGCCATGCCTGAGGATTACGGCGTCGCCATCGAGTGGCGGCGATGCCGATCCAACGGCCAGGGGAATGCGTCGAGCGCCGACGGGGTCGCCGATGCGAACGGCGCGTCAGCCGCACCCTCCGTCGACCCCTCACGCTCGCCCTCGGCCGAGCGAGGCGCCTGGGAAGACCGGGTGCGCACTCTCAATACTTCCCTTGATCCTGTTAATGCCCCTGATAGGTTTTCTATTGATCACGTCATACCCCAGGTGAATGAGGAAATGGGTGGAGGCATCGGGTGTGCAAATTTGTGACTCACTCGTGACAGCCAGCAACAACACCATAGCAGGCTTGCACATGTTTAAATGTGATTTATAAAGGTTGAACAGGCAAATTTGTGCAGCTGAAAGTGCGAATGTGTGGCACGCTGCTGCATGTCCATGCATGTTCAACTCTCTGTGTTGAGGATGAGCATATTTCATGGGACATCCTGTTGCACATCCTGTAGCATATATGAAGGGCCTGTGAAATTCGTGCAGGACAACGATGAGGACGCAGACTTGCAAGGTGCGAACGGCCACATCGGCGCTGATGCAACTCCGGAGGACCTGACCCCCGAGTTTCTGGAGGAACTCGGGGGTCGCATTGAGGAAGAGCCGCATGTGACAAAGCACCCAGAGTCTGTCTGGTGCCAAGCCCAGGTACTGAATCATTGCTCCCTAGGAGTGGCATTTGCCTCTGTGGAGCCATCCTCAAATATGTTCCCTATCAATTTTGAGCACCCCACTGTGGCAGCTAACTTTCTAATTTTATAGCAGGCAAGTGCTCAAAGAGAGAAACATGGCGCCCTTTGCAGTGGACCATCTCTGGCTCATGTCATGAAGGGCCAGGACCTGTACAGTGCTCTTCTGGTTGATCATGACTAAGAATGACTGGAATGATGTGCAGGCTGACCAATATGAGGAGGAAGACGAGGATCCATATGTGCGAGAAGACGACGATCCTCTCCCAACTTGGAAAGCCACAAGCCGCGGATCTCGGCCTTGAAGTCCTCAAACACAGCATGCATGCACTCGCAAGGAGAGCTGCCACAGCAGCAGCTTAGGACCTGGCTAGGAGCAGTTGGCCGGGAAGAGTGCTCCCAATGGGGGCCTCCCATAGAGATTAGAGGTCTCAAGAGCGCTCCATTGAGCTGGCTCTACAAGTAGGAAGGCAGAGTAGTGAGCAGCCGTGCCCAGGAAATGGCAACCTAATAGATGACGTGATGCATTTGTTGCAGTACCAAAAGCCTATCCAAACGCATCCCGTCGTAACAAGCAATTAGCCAGAATTGAAGAAAAACATAATTGTGGCCCAGGTACACAGGTCTCGTCAGATCCACATTCATGGATCAGGATAATGTCAAAGCAATGGTGGGCAGTCCCTGAAATCTGTAAACACGCCTTGAAGCAATAACTTGCTTTGGGAATGTGTGTTGTTTCTTTCTTGTTGCATTGCTACATATATAGCTGCTGTGCAGCTGTCAGGGAAAATCTTGTGGATGATCAGCTGATATCACCATCAATCGACTGCAATTAATCTTGTTGATTCCTTGTTTGCATTTGAAGCTGAAGCATGTGTCAAATTTTTTAAGCATCCAACCATTCTCAATCTGATATCTTACTGGTATCGCTGTCAAACCTTCTCATGCAACTTCAAATTAGCTCACAGTCTCGAATAATCATCAGCAATTGTGAGCAACTTCGCTTTGGCCGAATTGGTGGCTAGCGACTCTCAACCTCTTGGTAATGCACTCTCACGCTGACATACCCAAGTTGCCCACATGCACTGTGGAGTCTTCAACTGCACTGGAGATAAATAACAAGCACACTCAAACACTGCTCAGCACCAGTACTGTGCTTTTGCTAATTGTCCCTACACCTCGAGGAGAGCTCTCTCGCTTCAATGCTCCCTGTCAGTGTGCCGCTATGCCTCGGCAAAATTGCGTGGGGCCGGCACAAAGAAAATGCTTGCTCACAATGTGCAGGACATTTAAATCAATAATTTTCTTCCTCATGTGCCGGAACCGCCAAGGCGAAGAGCTTGCAAGATGCGCTGTCCTCCTGGCACGGGGTGTGGCCCCTTGTACTGCCCCAGCTGCGCCTCTGAGTTGGCCTTTGCCAGCTTCACCAGAATGTCCTGTGCCTTTCTCTTGTTCTCTGGATGCCCAGCCCATGTCTGCAATACAAGCACGGCCTCAGACTTTGATGAAATCACATCAATAATCACACTGTTGAGACCCGTTGGGAGCCACGCGAGGCTCACTGTTCTAATGTAGAGCATCCCACTGTCCCTGCCCATCATCTCACAAACCTTCTGGTGGTGTCTACACTCTGTTAAGACTTGTCAACCTTAACACTGTTGTGGTCCAGAGATGCATGCCCTTGATGCCTGCAAGGTAAAGTGCAAGTCACATAGCTCAAGAGTTGATATGTGGGGAGCTAGATGTGGGATATAACAGTACCTTCAGGGTGGTAGACTGGAGAGCCCGGCCGTAGGAGAAGGTGAGGCTCCAGGGAGAATTTGGGCACTCCTCCTGCAGGGCCTGCACGTTGCATGCATGCAGTCCTATCAGTGTCCCGTGCAACAAAGTATAGCAGAAGTATGACTCTCTGTCAGCTCAATTACTGCTGCACACAGCATAGTTGCTTTCCACAGCAGGAGCTGTTGGACAGTGCGCCATTCATGTAACTTTGGCATGACTGACAGAATGGACACAATTCCATGACATTGCTGTGATGAGAGTATGCACCTGCAGGTTCAGGGTGGATTCCTCCTCGCTCATTCCGCCGCTGAGGAAGTGGATTCCGGGGACGGCTGGGGGAATGCTGCGCAGCATTGTGCGCACAGTGTACTTTGCCACCTCGGCCGGCGGCGGAGTTGGGACGTCCAGGCCTGCAGCACAACAGCTGTCAAGTTGAGCACTGCCTGTCCTTGTGTTAAATTGCTAAGCCTCCTGATCTGTCTGGACGAAATTGCACAGAGCAAATTGCACGACCCTCATAAGCCGCAAATCATTGTATATAGTTGCCAGACAGATAATTGCCACTGTCGCCTTCGTCTCACAGGCATGCTGCTTTCCTCAGGACGTGGCCTGAGCACTTGGAATCACTCCCTTTGCAGCAGCATGCTTCACCCTTATAGGGGATATCTGGCATAGGACTAGCTTACTCAGGCAATACTACTTGGTCAGTGGGGCAACTCAGCCATGCAAACAAGTGGGGCAGACTAGGGGGCAAAAAGAAGGGAAGAAGAAGTGGGATGTTACAGACCTGGGAGGCACATATTGGGTTTCAGTAGGATGCCCTCCAGGAGCACGTTGTACTCATTCAGCAGCCGGAAGACGTGGCTGTAGGCGTGCTCACTCCAGTAAGCATTCTCCTCAATCGTGTAGTCACCAGGGCCCAGTGTGACCTCTGGCTCCACAATGGGCACCAGCCCATTCTCCTGCAAGTTTTATTGCCACCTGCTTACCATTTAAAAATGGCTTTTCCTGCCAGAGGCAAGGTGCGTCTGCAGACAAGCTGCAGGCCAGGGCTGCCAAATTCCTACCCCCTTGTTGGGCTCCCCAGACTGCATGTATATTCGCAGCAAATATATTATAAATTGCAACCCCCAGGGGATGTGATCAAGCTTCTCCTCGCTTTGCATGTGCTGATCAGCAAGATTGCTGCCGTTGTCTGTGGGTAAGGAAGGACTTCACAGGAGTCGATGTGTCGATTGCTTGTCAGGCGCTGAGGGCAGGGCTTCCTGAGCCACTGATGCTCAGCCTTTAAGCAAGTGCAGGAATCAAGGAAACAAATCTGCGTCCTGTAAGAGGACTTGCAAATTGCGCAGCGTCTGACTCACTTCTGAAATTCGTATCGGTGATGCGCTCCTTGCACCTTGCGCTCTTGGCAGGATAATCAAGTAAAAGCAATAATGGTAAGTGGTGAGTACCTGGCAGATCTGAGCGTAGCGGGCCAGGCCGTGGGCATTTTCCAGGACAGCCATGGAGGAGGGGGTGGTGGGGGTGCCAATCTTGATGACCGCGCGCCACTTTGCGAAACGCGCACCCTGCTTGTAGTACTCCTGCGGCATTCATCACCCAGGGATCTACAGTTTGTCTTTCTGGGTACCCCGACATCTGCGCAAAACCTAGCGCAGAGTGGGGTTGGAACTGCGGTGCGCGCCAGCAGGAGCACCGTCAAGGAAAATACCTAGCAGCAGGGATACAGTGCCCCAATGCAGACTCAAGAGCAAAGCTGAGCAGCAAGAGTGTATGATGCATGATGCAGCTGTCTGACCTGCACGCGTGCTGGCAGGTTGTCAAGGCCCTGCGTGGTTGTCTCACCATCTGTGCCCGGTAGCACCTGTCACACACAGTAGAAAGACTCAGAACTTAGGCTAGGAAAGATGACATCATTGCACCATGTAGTAATAGGGATGACGTCACGTCCAAGCACTCAAAGTGATCTATTATCACAGCCAGACAATGGCATGTCAGACATAACACCATCACATCATGTAGCCAAGAGCCATGACCTCATTATACTTGAGTGTCGTCTCTTGACAGTCGAATAGAGGCTTGTGAAAAGTGTACCTGCAGGCCGGTGTCGACCTTGATGCCTGGCACAATGCCAGCATCCTTCAGAATCTTGACAAAGGGAACGCCGTCTGCACTGCTCTGGTACAGCGTCTCCTCAAACATGATGCAGCCGGAGATGTAGTTTCCCAGACCATCTGCTGTGTAGAGTACCTCACGCCAGTCCCGCCGGTTTGATTCAGTGTTGTCCACTCCTGGTGAGACATGCACACGGAGGTATTAACGTCCATGCATCCTACAGAAGACAGGAAGTGACAAAGGGGCGTTATCTTGGGCGGAACATGCCACCAGGTTGATGGGAACCTCACCCACTGTTGCAAGACGCTTGCCAGTGGTGGCATTGCTCTCATCGGATGCCAGGATGCCCTTTCCTCGCTGGGAGATGTACTTGGCTGTAGCGATGAGCTCATCACGGAAGGGATTGGTGGCACCAGCGTTGTAGCTCGCCCGAGTGACAAAGGACAAACGGGTTGAAGAAGATCTGGGCTGTGCTGCTGCTGGGTTGCGGTGCTGGAGCAGCTTTGGTTGCCCCAGGAACATGCTGGAACGGGTTTGGAATGGCCTGGGATGCCTCCATGCACTGTTCGTCACTTTGCTGGGTGCTACTGCAGAGCATATTTCAGGTCTTCAGAACTAGAAGTGGCCAATGCTATTTAGAAGAATTGACCACATTTGCATAATAAGAATAGAAAACTAAAAGGAGATACATTTAAAACAGAAGATTGATTTTTCGTCAAGACTATATTCTTTTACTGGTGCGATGCGCCAGGATCACCTAAAAGACGAAGGAAATACAGGTGGACGTACCTGCTGATGCGGTGGGTCGCAGCACCCCATTAAGAGCCCCTTGCATGATGTCAATTTGTTTGTACTGGAATGGTTCGTTGATCAATTTTAAGTACTGCAAATAAACATGGATTGTTCGAGGTGATCCAATGTGAGGCCAAGCGCGCTCTTGAGGTGAGTCATTGCATGCTTGGCAGGTCCCCCCGAGATTTGTGGGGGACAATCTCTTTGGAACGGTCTTATCGGACTGAATCCAGCAGCGACTATCTCTTGCACAGGACAGCCTTTCTTAACGTTTGCAATTGCATGCTCTGTCACATTGATTCATTGGTACATGCAATCGCACTGACACAAAGTCCTTAAATGTCCCATGTATAGGAGCTACATGGACATGGGTCCGAGAACCAATGGCACCCGTGTCATATAGATAGAAAGCACCTGTGTAGATCTATCTTTGTTGCATAATAATTCATTTGGTCCAGGACAATGAAAATATTTACCGCGAATTCTTTCCACAATCCAATGTGGGCACAGATGATGTCGTGCTCTTCGCCAGCTTTGGCTTCTGTGTCCTCATTCCCGCCTCATACTGTACATTGCACACTTGCGCATCGGATAGTGCTTTCCAAGGCCTGCAAAAGGACCAAAGCGTCGCTGACACGGTTCCAAGCTGTGGACAGCCAAAAGGATGCAGCTGCAGTTGCATCGAGCCTGGATTCCAGGGAGGGAGAGGGAGCTCAGGTGCGTCAAATTTTAGCAGTAAACTCGCAATGCTTGCAGATGGCGCACGTGACCTCTGCCAGATTGTTGGGGTACTGACCAACGAGGTGACCTGTCATGCAGGCGCAGAGCTCAGTCAGCACAGCAACACTGGAGCAGCCAGGGCTGCCTGCGCGCTTGAGCAGCGCAGCATTACTCAGGCGACTCACCGCCTGTGATGTAGCAAATGAAGCGCTCAACATATTCCTGCAAGAAACAGAGTCGGCTGCCAGTACCTCATATGCCACCGGGTTCAGCGAGGTCAGCAATCTCTTTTCTAGTATCACTTGAAAGTACTCAGCAAAACGGTCAGCTGTTTCTATGTTGTGCACTGTGCATGTGCTCGGTTCTGAACGTCCACATGCTAGAGCCTGCAGGGATCAGCCTGAGTTGCATTACTAGCCCATCAACTTTGGGAGCCCTGCTGAGTGGACTCAAAGTATTGCATGCTACCCCTTGGAGGACGCTCACAGCATCAGCGTTGTGCAGGAGGAGTGCAGGAGCTTGATAGGGGCTGCCATGGCACGCGGCAATGTGGTCCTGGCGCTATCTGTCTATGAAGCGATGTGCCGCGCGGGGCCCAGCGGCTCTGGGGCGGCGCAGCCGAGCGACGGCCTCGGGGCTGTCTCCTGGCCGCATGCATCTCTCGAGACTGTCTCTGCTGTGGTGCGCATACATCCTACGTACATAAAACACGCACTGCAATACTCATGTGGAAGATGGGTAGGAGCAGATCCAAACAAGGGAGCGGTCCATCTTTGCTCTCATAAAGAGAGAGAGAACCCTCATATCTGGGCAGGGCAAAATTCCTATAGTGTGCAAAATCACTGGACACGTCAAGATTTCAAGCAAGAACTCTGCATTGGCAGTTGATGTGTACGCCAGCTAGCTTTGCCTGGGTGGCCATGTAATGAGTTCTTTCAAAAGCCAACCCCTGAGGGATGTGTAATATGATGTCAGGTGAGGGGCCTGGCGAGGGCGCTGCGGTTGAGGGATGCGTTTGGGGCGATTGAAGACGTGCGGCGCAGGGGCGTTCCCTTGGGCGATGAGGTGCCATTTGGGCGAGTGGTGAATTCACCAATGGCTCCTGGAACGCCCCTGACCGTCGTGCAGCCCCACGAAGGCTGCAAAGTGCGCATCAGCTCTCCTATATTTTCTGCAACTCAGCCAGTGATTTGCTTTGCCCCTAATTGGCTTTAGGGCTTGCTGTCTTGGCAACTGAGCTTGTGCAGCTGCAGAGAGATTGACAATCTTTTGCAATCGGCTGTTGTGAGATCTAGTAGCACCGGCAGGCTTCCATGATGTGGCTTTAGTAACACGAGAGCCATGCATATATCACCAGTTCATCACCCCTTCAAACTTTTTCTTCCCTCAATGCAGGTGGTGGCTTGCGCGTCAACGCGGTACGAGTACGAGGTGTTCACGGGGGACGTCGTCAGCGTGACGTCCGAGGCGCTGGTATCGCAGCAGAGCCTGCTTCTGGCCGCTGCGCGCGCCGCAAATCTGTGGCGCAAGCCGCCGCTGGCCGCGGTGCACCAGGTGGTCGTGCAGGCGCCCGACGGCCGCGCGCGCAGCCTGCGCTTCGGGACCGCCACCGCTGACGTGCCCGCGCAGGTGAGTCATGACCAGTGAGTCATTTTAAATCAACATACATCATGTATGCGCAGGAGGCCTGCGACCCAGAGTCAGACTGCTGTGCGCACAGCCACTGCATGTAGCCCATTCCAGATTTATTTCACTAGTGAGTCACTGTTGATTGCGCTGTCGGGTGCTGCAAGTCCCAAGCCGGTGGTCGTGCGTGCAGCAATCCTCTCATAGCAGGATCATGGGCTGTGCCTTGCCAGTCTAGTCATGCCATTACAATGATTGTCGGGAGGTCGCCATTTGCGTGAAGTGGCTTAGTGAGTGGGAAATATTTGAAGATCTGGTGTCAAGAAAGGCAGGTAGAAGATATCCACTGCCCCTGGCAGGTGGGGGAGCGGGTGAGTGTGGTGTGCTCGCCGGACCCGGCAGCGGCGGGCAGCGGGCAGCAGAGGGCGAGGGGCCTGCTGGGCTCGGCGCCCCCCTTCACAAAGCCGGGGCAGCCGCTGGTGATGACTAACCACGCGCTCGGCCGGGAGACGCCGCTGCAGCCGCCGCCCAGCAGCGCGGCTGGGCTCCCCGGATGGGTCGTGCCCGCTGCCCTCCTGCTCAGCGCCAGCGACGCTGCCAGCGGTGCGCTGCCCCTCCTTGGAGGTTTAATAAATGGCTCGGAAGGGCTTAGGTGCATGTGTAACCCTCTGGCCGTCAGGACCCAGATAGCCTGTAAGCTGCTCCATACTTGTGCCGCCAGGTTGGCATCATACTGAAAATTAACCCGCCGGCGGTGCGCTTCCGCCCCTTGTAAGAAGGGGCATTTGCCTACTATTTCAAGCCACTGCAACGACCCTTCTAAGCAAGGTCGGTGAATTGCGTTGAATGACTAGAGTGCATGTGTCATCCTCAGGCCTCATTACCCAGGCGACCTCTTTATCTGCTCAGTATTGTTGGCCGTCAGGTTGGGCCCATTCTGGGCATTAGCCTATCAGCCAGTGATGTGAGAACACACAGGTCGGCAGCCTCGTTTCACTATCAAACAGTCATTTCCTGTGGACAAAGGACCTCATTCAACATGAAGTCTTGGAGGGTATTCTGGGGGTCGACTTCAGGGCTATGAAATGGCAGATTGTGCTGCGCAGGGCTGATAGATCCGGCGCTGCCGCTTCTCATTGCGGGCGGCGTGGCCACAGCGGCGACGACAGGCGTGCTGGGGACGACCGTGCTGCTGCCCAAGCTAAAGCAGCTGCCAGAGCGCCTGCTGCAGCTAGAGACCGTGCGCCAGAAGCTGCTGGCACAGGTGTTACTCTAAGCATCTGAGCCTCGCTGCCTGGGTTCAAACCTTCTCTGATCTGTGGTCCTCTGGTCGTCTCTTCTCCTGAAGATTCCGCCAGACTCTGTTGAGGGGCAAAAGGACAGTCTGATCTGAAGGTGAAGGTACATGGCACAATTGCAGCAATGTTCATCATTGCCAGGCTGGGGATGTCTCACTCCTTAAGGCCCTGCAATGCAACCCTGCTTGCAGGGCTTGCTGGGCTTCCAGGACTTGCTGCGCTTGCGCAGCAAACCCGGCCCGATCAAGAGGGGGTTCGATGGCCACCTGTGCGGAGCAAGGCCATGCTGACATACGTTAGTTTTGTGGCCCCATCTCAAGGTTACTGACGGTTGCCTGTGGTTGCAGCACAATGCCATTGTGGAGCGGATGGATGCGCTGGTGGCAGAGGCGTCGGACGATGTGCGCGTACTTGCCCGGCTGTGGCAGCTGCAGAACAAGATGCAGTCCGTGGGCACTGGCGGCTCATATGGTGCGCTGTTGCACTGCCTATTTACAGTGTATCCTTGGCCCATGCAACACAGCTGTGTGGGTTCCAGGAGCTCATTCATGTTCCACAAACCATAATGAGACCTTAAGGTCCAATCTACCTCTGCTAATTGTGAGCCAGCTGGAGGGGAGAGAGAATATCTAAGCGTCCTTGTGAGGATTGCTGGTGCCTGCATGCAGGTGCGCGGATAGAGCGGGTGGCCACAGCGATTGGTGGGCTCGAGCAGAGGCTACACAAGAAGCTGGAGCTTCTGGATGGGTGAGGCCCCAAAACTTACTGGGAACGCCTCTCTTTCCCCCTTCTGAACCTCATAGGCCATGTCAAGCTTGTGCTTGTGACTGTTGGACGACCAGCATCATGCACAGTCATAGCGGCGTCCAGCATACAAGGTGTCACATCTACTGCCGTTGAGCATGCAGTGCTGTGGGTGCACGCAGATGTCCTGTCTGAAATCCTGGTGTTATGCTGATAGGTACGCACGAGTGGCGAACATGATTGAGATAGAGGTGGAGATCGATACAGAGGTGCCTGCCGCAGAGGTGCAGGTGTGCTTTCTGCATAAAGAAATGTCTGGTCAGCAGTGACCAGGCTTGTAGATTACCCAATGCCATTGTCCCTGACTTTTGCACCTTTTGCCTTTTCCATGCGCTGCGCTTGCAGGGTGCCTAGATTCCGGCGTGACTTCTGTCGTCATGTGAGTGGCAAGGGTCCTTTGAGCAATTTCTAGGCCCTGTATGTGTTTTTCAAGGCCGACATTTGCGCGCAGGGCATTGAGGAGCAGCTGATGCGGCTGGAGGAGGTTGCAGAGATGCAGGCGGACTGGCGGCTGCAGGCAGAAGCACAAGACGAAGTGGAGCGCTTGCTGCGCACCCCTTGATGAACTTGATACTATAGTATATATATAACTTTATTATCTTTTGAAGTTAAATAGCTTTACCAAGGAGTGAATTGCATGAGCGAGTGAATTTGTATGTATGCGGGCGTTGCATTGACCCTCACGTTATGGCCTGACGTGAATGGCCACGTGGTGCACCTAAGCTGTTGTTGAGATGCAGCGTTGTGATGCTTCATAATTTTGACCCAATTGGGGGGCACTTAAAATTCAGTTGCCACAGGTGAGGATGAAGAGAACAGTCCTATAGTGCCGTACAGATTCTGTTGCAACTGTATGCATTTGCTTAAAGACTGTGTCAGCATTGATTGGTCCTCACCATACTTCCAAGGAGATTTCAAAAATCAGGTTGGTTCGCTCGTCGTTGCCCCGATCTCGCCGTCATCCGGATTCTATGCATGTGCTGAGTTGGCAGCCATCTTTTCTGCAACTCTCCCGGTGCAGACGGACAAGCGCGTTCCCAACTATCTCTGTGAAGTTCGGTGCTGTTGCTGCCCCTTCCCTAAAGCATCATTTCTCATTGCAAAGGTCGGAGAATCCTGACGCAGATCTTAATAGTACTCAGCAAGCTCCGTCTCCTATCCACAGTCATCATCTGTAATACTAAATTTCCATAAACTCAAAGCCGGGGCGATGTGTGAGTTTTCTACTAGCAATGTTATAATGCTGAGATGACAGTCTCAAGAGATAGAGCAATGACCACCTGTCAGTAAAAGCCAGAAAGGCATGGTAAGCATCAAATGCCTCCGATTTATCTGATGTTATGGATTTGTTGTCATACGATGCTAGCTATTCAGAGCACTGTAGCCAAAGCCCTGCTCCCTGTTGCGAGGGGTGACCTCAGGGCTTTTGCATCTTCTGTCTTGATGCATCCTGCTCTGTGTTGCCCTTTGGGTAAGTATATGATGTTAGGTAAGTATATGATCATAACTGTAGAGGCTCTCACTGTTCTATCGTGGTTCAACTGTGTAGGGCAACACTCATGCAAAGCGTGCCGCTGGTGACGATGGGGTCAGTGAGGATGGCAGCTATGGCCCTGGATCTCCGCCGCCTAGCCCTGGACCCGGATCTCCTCTCACATACAGGTGCCTCGGCCTGTCTAGCAACGCATGGCACAGCCGGCTCTTCAACGCGTGTGCCCTCCACGCTTGTTCCCACGCTCAATATCTCAGCCGAGCATGTGATGGCAGTCAGCTGCTATGCGTGGTCTATCTTGGCGCAGAGTAACACAGCAGCCGAGTGCCGTGTCACCATCGTCCCCTGTGCTGGGTCAGTTGAGCATTGATCGGGATACTGGGTTGTCTTGCAAACTTTCATCAATGCCGTGATGCCAATTGCCGCTCTTAAATTTGCAAGTCTTCTAGGCGTTGTGCTGGAGCCAGCAGCTGCAGCAGCAGGTATAATTATGCCTAAAGGGGACTGCCAACATTAGTTGCCCTGGGTTGTTGTGCAGCCCGCAGATGGCGATGGACCCCATGCCCATGGCGGAGACTGTGCAGCTGGTGAGGGACCACGCAGCAGAGTTCCACGGCGTCGCTGCGTGGCCGGCGCAGCCCAAGCTGGTGCCCACTGTCATCGTATGTGAGTCGGCCCCCACAACCCTCCACATACCACCAACAGGGGATTATGAAGCTTTTGCTTCTGCATTGCAGAAGCGATACTGTAGTTTGGGGATTGCAAGGTGCCAGCTAAGCTGGTGCAGGGGTGTCAAGAGGGGTCCTTCATCATCTGCTTTCACCTCAGGCATGTCCCAGAGACTCCGTTGCAGCGCAATGATTGGCCAAGATTGCAATTTCACTTCTGTGGGCATGGAAACTGGCACAGACGCTGGCTTCAGCTTCAGCTGGCTTGGGGGAGAGGAACAGTGGAGCGATCTAGAAGCTCTGGTGGCCACATGACGTGGGGCGATGAGTCACGCATGACGCTGTCAATGTGTAATGTGCAGGGAGCCACGGGGGTGAGCATGTGGAGGTGGAGGGGTCGTTTGACAACTGGGGAGTGCGGCACACGATGCAGAAGTCCGGCAAGGACTTCACCATCATCAAGTTGCTGCCTCCCGGCGTCTACCAGGTGCCACCCTGCACAATTGGATCCGCTGACTCTTTGTTTACATAAGTCGTGCAGCCCTTGGGACATGCATGGCACCTTGTTGCCATCATTTTAGCAGCAGATCTCCTGGTGTCAGGCTGCGGCTGATAACAGACATCCCGTACGTTTGGTAGATGAGGAGCAATCATAACATGCATGTCGTATGGGCTGTGTTCCAACTTGATCTCCACATCACATGCACCTGAGAGCGATTCAACGCCTGCTCAGCTGATTGCAAAATCGTGATCAGGGACCAGTTTGCTTTATGATCTGTTGCTCTGATCAAGCCGAACAGACCTGATGGCATCCATGAACCGGGCTCCGCAGCAGTCAAGCACCAAGCTGGGCGCACCCAGAAGCGCTGATCTTTGCGCGTTAGACTAAAACTCTAGTATGAGGCCACTGGGCTCCATCAAGCTGAGATCTCCGGTGTGGCTGCGCAGTACAAGTTCATAGTGGATGGGGAGTGGAAGTATGCGCCGGACCAGCCGGCGATGCATGACGAGCGGGGCATCATCAACAACGTGGTCGAGGTTCAGGAGTACGTGCCAGACCACCTCGATTCCCTCATCGGCTTTGAGCCGCCGCCCTCGCCCCCCGAGAGGTGAGCAGTTTTTACAAGCAGCTCTCTCTGAGACCATCCAGAATGGTCTGCTGAACAATCTCAAGAGTGAAGGCTCCCAGGGCTCTGTAAAAGAAAAGATGTACTGAGTTGCTTGCAGAAGGAGCATAGAGGTGGGGGAGAGAGAGTCTGCCGCAATCGTTGCATGCAGAATTCAGAGAGCACAGGGCGCGCTATCATGTGTTGCAGTGCTCTGCAGTGGCGGGAATGAAGCAAAGAGAACTCTGATTCTTTCGTATTGGGATTTAGGAGGGAGGCTGTAGGCTGACTGTATTTTGTGGCGGCTGCTGCGCAGCTACGACAACCCACGCCAGGTGGCGGAGGACTTTGCGAAGGACCCCCCGGCGATGCCGCCGCACCTGCAGCTGACGTTGCTCAACGTTCCCTCCTCCGAGGAGCAGGAGTCGCTGCCGCGGCCGCAGCACGTGATCCTGAACCACCTCTACTGCCAGCGCAACAGCCGATCCATCAACGCGACCGTGGTTGGCACGACGCACCGCTACAAGAGCAAGTACGTGACCACGGTCATGTACAAGCCCAAACGGCGGCGGGGCTCCTCCGCGCATCGCAGCGCTGACACCGGCGGCGACCACGCCATGTCCGGCGCCTGATGAGTGGCCAATTTTGTGCTACACCTGCGTGTGCATGTATGCCAGCCCGGCCGCCATATGCATGCTTAGCCAGCTTCAAGGGGGTCCTCCACTTGTGGTGTGATCTTCACTGGAGACCCGACTGCACACACCCCGCCGCTGTGATTAAGCTGATGATTACCATGTTGGGAAGCCTTCAGTTTGTACAATTGCTGGGGGGTCAATCCACTGCCTCAGATGTTTGAGCGATGATGAACAAGTGATGCATTCTGGAGGTGTGAGGACCCATAAAATTGCAGCATGAGGCTTAGTGCAGGCCGGCAAGTGGTGCGGCAGCCGGAAGCATCCCATGCGAATGCTGTCAGTGAGAGCTACGTAACGGTTGTGCGGACCTGACAGAGCAATGATGGGACGTCACGTCTCAGACGTGCTGTTCAAGTGCAAGCTGGTTCGTGTGGCATTTGAACAAGAACATTTGAGCATAATGGTGACAGAATGTACTCTAGTCTGTGCAATGTCCGGGTGTGTAATTGCAATTTGCAGCTGTCTGAAACAAGTCGGTCTTGGATAAGCATCCCTCGCTCTCATAAGGGTGTAATGTAAGGGTGAGCATATGCTGCATGGCCCCTGTATTGCTGTGATGCACAATGCCACATGTCCAGCATGCTGGGGCTTGTGGCCACATTCTAATGCGGCACGCATGTGTGCCCAGATCCGCTTCTGGCAAGTAGGGCTGGATCATCTGCAGTATCCAATGCCTTGCAATTGCTTACTGATGAATCTAATTACAATTTCATATGTGCACTTCAGACAGTCTCGAGTACAAGCATGTGCTCGCGTTCCCAAAAGCGGCAATGATCATGGCTGCAAAAGGTCTAGACCAAAAAGCACTTCACGAAGACCAAATCACAGTGCCAACGGATGATCTCATGACATAGGCTATTGCTGATCATGATGCAAGCAAAAGTGTAATGTACATGCATTCTGTGTGGCAAAGCACTGAAACAATCATCCAGAATGTCAAAGTGGCCAGCTCCGCAGGGCAAGGGCCATTTCCATGTCGCCTAGGGCAATTGTATTGCCAACGTTAAGGCAGAATAGTTTGCCAGGTGGCAGGTATGCAGAAGCTTGTCGTTGTGCTATAAATAGCGCCATGAATCGACAAATGATCTCTCTGTAGTCTTGCGACATGCCGATACGAAACATGGCATTTGCACCGGTCTCACATTTGTCCTCACGAAACCAATCCGTCCACAGCAACCATTCTACTCCTTGCAAAAGGGCCCTGTACAATGTAGCAAGGGGAACAAGGCGACTCCCAGTCACTTTATAAGAAGAGTCAGGCTGGCATGTGAACAGTCCCAATCCTCCCGGCACTGTCGCATCAGCTCCCACTACAGCTATCTCCTTTTTGCAGACCTGAACACAAGTCTGCTAGTGCTTCTGTTGCCCAAAACGTCCAGAACTTTCCGCCACATGACAAGACTGCCACTGGCGTCCATCTCTGCCATTGGCTCCTATGCCTATCAGAGCAAGCATGCACGGCCTCCTTGCACCCGTGCCCATCATTGGCCTAGAACCTGCTCGAGGGCTTGGGCACTCTCTGGACCTTCATGTGGAGGGTCAAGAGGCCTTCCTCTGTCCCCTGGTACTCGCTCTGCCTCTGGCTAAGCAGAAAGTAATATTGCGAGTGCAAAATCAGGGCACGGCCTCCGTCAGGGGCAGACCGGGGGCTGCGCCGTCGCCGTTGAAAGAGATGACTTCGTCCTCATCCAAGTCCATGGTTGGGAAGCCGTAGCCCAGCGTCGACCCGCTCGTCTTGCACAGCGCCTGCGCACATGACAGGGTTACACACTGTCTTAAGACTTTTGCATGTTCCACACATGCACATGCCACACAAGCATGATTAATCTATTGAGCAATTGAACCGCATCCTGTGGCCTGTGGCCTGAAGAACACCAGCCAGAGGAGCTCCAAAACCACTGGAGAGTGGACACCATATGACAACTAGACTTTAAGACCTCAAGGCTTGAAAAGCTGCTGCGAAAGATGTTGTGAATCAGAAGACCGATCATAAAAAATGATGCATTCTCACGCATGCAGGGGCAGGGAGCACCGACGGCCCGCTCCTGCAGCCCGCTGATGTGGGCGCTCCATAGAAACCACAAAGCAGTCAATTTTGCGCATGCAGGAGCGTGGAGTACAATATTTGCGCCTGGAACTCGCGATTGTGGTGCTTCAGAACGCATTCAATGGACAGCAGGGCATGCTTGCGCATGCAGAGAGCTGTCACCTGGAGCTCGCCGATGTGGGCGCGGCGGAAGTCTTGGATGGCCTCCTGTACATCGTCGGGCGGCATGTTGAGCTGACTCAGCACCGCGCTCGCCAGCTGCAGGCTCGGCTCCAGCGTCTCTGGCACCACCGCCGTCGCGCCAGCCTGCGCCAAAATACCACACAAATCAAAATACTGTAGTAGTCAGTCTAAAACCCGCACCCTCGGCGGTGCGGGAATTTTTTCAAAGCACGTTTTAGTGGTCTTCCCGAATTCAACGTACCATGGTCATGCCCCATTGGATTGGGCTTGTCGAGAGCTTTCCAAATCTGGTCTAAAAAACCTTAGCAATAAAATAATAAAATAATCTTTGGTTATATATTTTGGGAGTTGGGGTCATAACTATCCAGCCTTTTTGGCCAAAAATACTTATTTAATGCGGGTTTTAGAATGACTTCTACAGTACCACACAAGTCAAAACATTACACAAGGGAATGGATGCTTCCGCCATCTGTCCGTGGAATGTTGATTTCGGGGGATCTGTTGATGTGCGCATACCCATGGCCCCAGAGCCTCATCGCCCCACAACGAAAGTGAGTATGCATATGGGGTCTGGAATTCGAAGGTGGCCTTTCGATACAAAAGACACTTGCACCCACAGCTGAAATCTTGGTTTGCAGCTCTACCATCAATCCACCTGTGGGGTAGACTCGAGTATACACCAATGGTAGCGGCTTCTTGGGCTGTCCAAAGCCAGCCAACATATTAAACAAGTGTTTGCATTGACAGGTGGCACACCTTCTCGAGGTTGAGCCCATGCTGGACATCATGCGCGCGCACGTAGATCTTCACGTTGGGGAAGTGCTTGTGCAGCGCCCACACGCTGCGGTAGTTGGCACCTGCACACAAAATCCACATGTTGGATTCGAACCGTCCACGGCAGCTGGGTGCCACACATCAGAAAGCTCAGCGCCCTTCTATTGCAAAAAGCACATGCACACCAGCACATGCGGTTGCTGATTATCATTGCTGCACTTCTATATAACCTCATTTCTCGTGGCTGTCTACTGCCAAAAGCGAATGCATGAGAGCAGATGCCGTTGTGGCAATACACCGTATATGCAGGAGATTTCCCACGGCTCGCCTGGTGTGTCGAGTGTGATGACTGCGCATGCTGCGTGGTGCGCTCCCAGGCTGTGCAGCACTGCGCTGCTGCCGGCGTCCCCAAAGTACACCGGCAGGTCCAGCTCCTTTCCGGCCTGCCCGCGCAGTTTAGCCATCTCAGGAGAAATTCTGCAAAGGATTTTCCACGTATTCTCCCGATCCTAGAGACAAAGTGACCAGGGGGTACAAGGGCTAGGCAGTATGCAAAAGAAAGGCCTGGCACAGCAGTGAAGTGGACTTGAAGCCTAAGGATGCAACACGGCACATCTACTCAAGCAATCCAAACGACCCTGAACAGATTGCTCATCACATGGGGCATAGACTGCACAAGAACTTCCAATAATGACTGCCCTAAGTTGTAGTGCACCAGCGTAACACTTGGGCGGTGACAACCACAGGGGTTCTTATCGATGAATTCCCCACACACCCGATGCACTCCGCGCAGTCAGGACAAGGTGACAAACTGCGAAACATCCTGAACCTTACACCTATACTAAAATTTAATTAACATGTAAAGATAAATCCCTTTCAAAAGACCCGCACCTGGACGCATTCCATGCGCACATCAACGGCCACAAAGGGGATGAGGCGCTCGGCCAGAAGCTGCCCAATAATCTGCCCAACGCGCCCAAAACCGGCGATGATGACGTGGCCGCGCAGCTCCTCCGTCTGCCCCTCCGTCGCTTGCAGCGCCTGGGTGAAGTCACATCCTATTTCAAGATTTGAACTTCATGCACCCTCATGTCCTGCACCCTAATCAACACAACTGCCAATGACTGTGATACATGCCTAAACGAAGAAGCGGTCAAAGATACATGCACCATAAGAGGTTCACTGAAAGAGGAAGCTCCCTCTTCATATCGTTTCAATAAATCGCAGAGATGGAGCAGCTACAAGGCTGCTCTGCTGTCTGGGACCAGGGAACCCGTCAACACATTTAGCATGCAGTGAGCATAAAACGCTGACACTGCGCTGTGCTGCCCGGGACGTGTCGGATCTGGGTTGCTGGCGTGTAATGTGAAGTTCCTGAGGAGCTTCAAGAACTCCACAAGATAAACACCAGCAACTCATATACGGTTTCCTGATCTCTATAGAGCTTCACAAGACAGTGAAGCTCCTCTCGCTGAACACCAGCCGCAGGGTCAAGGGTCATCATGCAGGGTTTAAATCCCTGCTATCTTCCTCATAGATAGATAAGCCCTCACATGTCTCACAGCGTGCAGCGCACCTTGACGTCGCTCTTCTCGAAGGCCTTGCCGAGGCGCTGCCCGATCTCGGCCAGCAGCGGCGTGAGCGCCATTGTGAGCGCGACCACCAGGAACAGCTCGCTCACCATCGCCTTGCCTATCAAGCCGTGTGACACCGCCTCCCCGCTGCGCGCGCCACACCGAGTGAGCACATCGTCTTTGAGAAGGCAAGATTCCGATAGTTGATACAGAGGCTCAGGCCATCATTAGGCCATGCGGCATTGCTTCCTCGCTGCGTGCGCCTCACCACCTTTGTCAGAGCAAGCGGGAAGATATTTTCTGATGTCATCCCATGCAGCCATCGGAAATGCTTCCTCTTGCCCACTCTGACAGAGATAATGGGAGCAATAGGATGCTAAATGTAAGGATGTGACAACACAGTGGCACAGACAGGCTCTGTGTGGGTTCATTATGACAAGAGTGGCAGGGGCGCACAAGGCGACAAAGGCGAACTCTCCGCCTGCAGCCAGCAGCAGTCCAGCGCGCACGGATTGGATGCGCGACAGCCCAAATAGCGGCCCAACCGCTCCCACCACAGCCACCTGCATTGGTTAAAATGTCATCCGCTGTCTATATGGCATCCCTGCATGGCATTGCAGCAGAGCTGGCATCATGCACACAATGCGCGCATTGTCGGACATGCGTCCAGGCATGCATCAGGCCTGGAGACTCTCAGAGGACTCCCTACCTGATATATGAAATGACGTGAGTGTTCAAACTGACATGCCACCCTGTTGTGACAAACACACGTCGAAACAACCCTTTGTTCCAAATGACAGCAGTGAGAGGGAGACAGACATGCCCGCCAGCCCGGCACCTGGCGCAGCGGGCAGCGCTGCTTTGAGCTGATTTATCGATTCAGAACCGGAAAAAAGAGCGCACCTTGCCGATGAGCAGGCCGAGGATGCCGGCGATGACGGTACGGATTTTAGCGAAGAAGAGGCCGACGCTAATCTCCATGCCCACGGTCATGAAGAAAAGGCCCATGAGCAGGCCCTTGTAGGGCGCTATGTCGCTCTCCACCTGCAGCGCGAACTCTGTCTCCGCTATCAGCAGCCCCGCCTGCGGGCATGCACCAAAAGTATTAGCTAATTGTCCAGAAGAACATCTGGTTCTGAATGACCTGCTTCCAGGTCAATTGCATGATGACGACTGCCGACGCAAGAAAAGGCTTCTGCTGCAGTGCAATGTGCTTTCTATGCCATTCCCTACGCTGAGGGCCAATTATAGTAAACACTCGACAGCTTCGTCGCAGCCAATAAGCTCATGCACTGACCCAGCACTTCGTGCACACACTGCCACCCTCCAGCTGCGCTTGCATACCCTTTCAAAACAGCCTGGTGATGAACATGATGCTTGCAAGATAAACAAGCAGGCGCCTGCTCACCAGGAAGGCGCCGAGAGCCAGGGAGAGCCCGGCGATCTGTGTGAGCACCGAGGTGCCCAGAACCACCAGCAGAGTGGTGGCGGCAAACACGTCCGTGTTGCCCATGTCTGCCATGCGCCGGTAGATCGGGCGCAGCAGCGTGCGGCCTCCGGCGATGATCACGCCGATGCACGCCACAGCCTGAGACAGAGACAAAACTGGGTGCTTTGCTGCTTTTCAACTTGCTACTCCCATCCTATATGCACGAGATTTACATGGTCTTATACTTGTGTTGGGGTGTTCAATGGAAATTACTGCAATGCGGAAGCAAGTGTGAGGGTTGTCAAAGGATGGCATTCAGCTTTGGCAGGCAATTCGAAAGACCTATCCCATTACGCTGCCGATTGTTTGCAATATCACCATCACGGAATTTGTTTGTGACAACCCGTCTTTTTGTCAGTATGAAGAGAGGGCACAGTATTGCACCTTGATGGCGGCGAGGCCCAGAGCCTTGGAGATGGTGGCCAGGCCGAAGGGGGCGCCCGACTCATTGGGAGCCAGAAGCGGAATGAGCATCAAGAGCACCACCACGGCAAGATCCTGCACAGTGCAGCCAGCTGAAGCCATTGTCTGTGTGCTAGGAAGCTCTGGGAAACAAAGTCTATGGACAGCATCGAGACTACACTTGACAAACCCTTATCAAAATCATATACGGACTGACGGTAATGAATGGGAGAAGAAATGTGTAGAGAATAAGATGCTCTGCCGAGGGAGGATTGGAACACCCGCAAGATTTGGCAAATGGGCTCGAGCATCCTCTTCACCATCTCTCAAAGCGTCTTTCCCACCTGGAAGAGGAGCATGGCGAAGGTCTCGCGCTACATGTCCGTTAAAGACCCCTAAGAGTCTCCAGGTGTACTCGGTGAACATCGGGTTGCTGACCAGAGAGGCAGGCTACTCAGCTAAGGAAAGCACAATAATAAATGAATGAGTCCCACCTGGAAGAGCAGCACGGCGAAGGTGGCGCGTCCGTGGCGCGAGCCGGTCTCGCCGCGGTCCTGCAGCACCTGCATCGCGACGGCCGTGGACGACAGCGCGAGGCCGCCGCCCAGCACGATGGAGGCCGGCCCGCTCAGCCCAGTCACCGCCATGACTGTGTACGCCACCACCGCCAGCGTGGCGCACACCTGGCACGCACAAGGAACCCGTCGTGTGCGTGCTATATTCTCAGTCGCAGGTAAGGACCACCGCTTTGGGGAAAGAGCTGTACTTCTGCACGTGCAGAAGGTATTGTGTGTGCCATTTCTCAGCAATGGGATGTATAGATCAGCGCCTCTGCAGATCTGGCACAATGGGGACCTGACACATTGCAAGGGATTGTATGCTAGCGCTCCCCAACAGGTGCCAGCAAAGGTGCCACCAGTGGGGCATGACACATTTAGAAGAATCCCCACAGCTTCTGGGCATTCCAAAAAAGTCCCACGCACAAAAGACATGTCAAAATGGCAGTCCACAGATGCGGAATGCCGGGAACTCCCCCTGACTGTTCTAGCCTGCCAGATTCCAGAGCATCTCAGGATAAAGCTCTGATGTTCACAGCAGACTGCAGACTTGTGTAACTTCTTCTTCGTCTTTCTCTTCCTTTCATGACGCACCTGCGCGCTGCCGAGGCCGAAGACGTACTTCTGCATCTGGCGCAGGCGCTCCAGGCTGAGCTCCAGGCCGATGTTGAACAGCAGGAACACCACTCCAAGCTCCGCCAGGTGGCGCACCGCGTCCACGTCCTTTATCACTCCCAGCGCGTGCGGCCCAATCAGCGCGCCGCCAGCCTGCGGGCGGGTTGCTACATCGATAGGAGGAAACACTTTGCATGCGCAAGTGGAGGCATCACACAATAATCTGTACGGCATTGTCGAGAAGGCATTTCCTAGACTTTGTATGCAACTTGTCAACGGTCAAAACTCATTGTTTCTTCTCCGTTGGAACTAGATTCTCCAGCAAACGCTATTCTTCCATGTTATGATATACTGTAGCCCACATCATGCAGCATATTTAGAAATCACAGCAAGCAGTCAGGCAAGTGTATGATGGCAAGTCTATGGGGCCTTCAAGATGCTCTCAGATTGACATTTGCAAATAGAGGTGAGGGACTCACCAGGAAGCCAAGGACTGGGCTGCCTCCGGGCAGTTTGCACACGAGTGGCACCACAATGACGGAGGTGAGCAGCAGATAGATGCTCTCAAAGAGGCCCTCTTCGCCGTGAGGGATTTCCGGCAGTGGGATGTGGCTCAGCAGGGACAGCACTGCCGCCTTTGCCTGAATTGTACACAGGAAACCCAGCTCACGTAAATCCAGGAGATATACCAGCACAGTCGAGCGGGACAAACTTATTGCTTTTGCCTCACAGACATTGCTGCCGCATTACTTGTGCGCATGCATGCAGTCTCACAGATGCTGAGGATCTTGTTGGTAGCGCTGAAACAAACTTTATCGTTCCCAAAAAAGCAGAATGCAAGCTCGCTTAACCTGCAAGAGTGTCAAGTGCATGTTCTGTCACTTTAAGAAATGGTGTCATTGCGGCGCACCTGCTGGGCCATGCCGTATAGTGTGAAGAGTTTGGCATTGATGGTGCTGCCAGCGACGGTGTGCCTGGCAAAGTAGAGGGCCACTCCCACCGCAGCCACTGCTGCTAGGACAGTAGCCACAGCCGCCATCCATTTGAAGCTGGGGAGGAATGCTGCAAGCTTTGAGCTCTCTGAGGGCCCCACATCCTCCTCCATGGACCTGCAATGCCAGATGTGATCCCATCAAACATGCCTGAGATACCTTTCACCTGCCGCTTGTCCATATCGAGCATAGAGATGCACAATGAAGGCAATCATATTCCACCAGATTGCCAAAATCACATCATTCTTTGTAAGCAAGGACCAAGTGATTCGTCTGCTCTATCAGAGGAAGGCAGCTGTTGGCATGATACCCAGAACAGTGTTGCTCGGCCAATGCTGCAAGATCAAAGGTATCTGTAGGAAACAGTCAGTGCTGCGTACCTCAGGACAGTGGCAGCGACAGTTGATTTTTTCTCCGGCTCCTTTGCAGCTGCCGCAGCAGGTGCAGTAGCCGTCTCCTTGACAGGCGCGCGCAAGTCAGAAGGCGCCTTTGCTGGCGCAACTGGCCCTGTCTTGGTGAGTGCCTTGTCCACCGCCGCCTCCAAGTCAACCTGCACAGCCAGGACAGGGCGCTTCCTACCTCACACAGCCGTAGAGAGCACATTGGAGCCTCCTGCCGCTGCGAGCGCCGTTGCATATCAGTAAAGCAGATGAAGCAGACCCCTTGAGCCTGTCAAGGAGGCGCCCACTAAGATATAGAAATCTAGCGCCCGTTTGGGTAGGAGGTTTCACCCAGCTTTTGTGGGGCGCCAGAACCTCAGTGATACAGCAAGCGAGTGAAGTGTCGCATGCTGGCACTCTATAGGCGAAGCAATCTTTGCAGCTAGAGAAATGATCCTACCCTGCTGACGCCCTTGGCCTGCAGGGAGCGCTCCAGCTTGTCCGAGGTCTCAAAGCTGACGCCGAGGTCTTTAAGCTCCGCTATGACGTTGTTCAGAGCGCCAGCTGTCGATTTCGCCACCGCTGCCGCCTCCATTTCCTCGCGCACTGCGCCCTCTGCAGCGCTCATCGCCGCAGATGCAACCGCCTCTGCATTGTCTGCCGCCGCCTTTGCTGATGCTGCTTTCACATCCAGCGTCAACACCTATTTAGACAGGCAGGATGGTCTTGTCAGGCACTGCGCCCTGATAAAATTATTGCCAAGCATACGGGGCGCATGTGATCGGAACCATGCATGACAAGGTGCTGTGTAGATCTCCTCCTTTTCCAGCTCAGGGTAGACTGCATGTATCGTCTCAGGATCTCCTTGGACTGTTTCAGGGACAATATGAGGCACAAACCTTCTCTTGGAGGGACACCACATTTGCTGTGATCTCCTCCAGGCGCAGTCCCATCTCAATCAGGAGCGCCTCCGCATCTGGGACTTCTCTGATGCCCAGATCCTGAGTTTCTGCGAGTCAACCATGCAAAACATCTCAGTGTGTGCCCCCCAAAGTGTGGCCGGCAGAATTTGCGCGCAAGTCATGACCCTCGCCAATGAAGCCATATCATTTCTATAAATTTCACAATTTGCAGAGCTGTCCAGAGACTTTGGCAGATCGAACCCATCTTCGTCAGCCCACTCCCCATCATCACAGGGATGTGCTCCTCCTGTATAATAAGAGGATGAAACAAGCAGGAATTGTGACTCACCAGTGACAAGGGCCTTCTCAATGGTGGCATCCTCCCCCTCAGCAGCATCCACTTCCTGCTCAAGCTCCAACTGCAGCTTAGCCATCTCGCCGATCAGAAAGTCCTTCTCTTGCTGGGCTGCCTCCAGCTCGGCTCGTGCCACCTCCACCCTGACCTGAGCGCCCTGGTAGTTGTCATTTGCATTGATGGCCAGCTGCGCCACTTCTTGCGCCTGCACAGATCGTGTAGGATGCTTCAGATGGGACCCATGCAAGAGAGACCCACATGCATGCATTCTGGTAGTGGGGTCTTGGAGTGCCGCAAATCAATAATACCCAAGCCAGCTCAGAATTAGGACTGCTCGAATGGGAGACATGGTGAGCTGACGTGCGTGCGCAGAGGGTCTGTGTATGAGCGATATTGCTTGCATCACATGGTCCACACCAGGTTGTGATAAGGGTGGAGGGTGCGTCTACAAGGGGACCAAGGAACATTCAAGCAGTGCATGATACAGAGAGGGCGCACCTCGGCCTCCAGAGCCTCTCTGATCCCAGTGGCCTCCTCCTGCTGCATGCGAGCCCTCTCCAGAGCTTCTATGAGAGGCGCGAGCTCCTCAGGTGTGCTCTGCTGAATCACATCCTCCATTTGCAGTGCAACGACCTGCACAATCTCAATGCGTTTCAGCACATGGCTGTCCCCCACTCTTGCTATGATCGTGATGAACACCCTTGCCTTTGAGCAAGGCAGAGGAACAATGATCCTGTTCAGCTTGGTCAGCTTGCTCAGGTCAATGTCTACAGCAGAAATTTGCTCTGCACAGTTCACCTCGCTGCTCGAAGGGCTGCCTGGAGCTGCACCATTGCCATCTGAGCCTGCCGGTGAGGCTACTGATACTTTGATCCTGCAAAGCACATTTCGGCCTTAAGCGTTGAGGTAGCCTTAAACGTCATGCAAGCACATTCGTTTCGGACAGACACCATCGCCGCAATGCAAATCTAGAAATAAATGCTTTCAGGTAGAGTTACTGTATTGTCGACATCCATATCATAGGCTTGACGATTGCCTGGGACATTCCTGGAGGGTCAGGGCTGCTGATGCATAATATCTAGGACAAGTATCTAAACCATACCATGCTAACTAATCGTGCTGCACAAGCTCCAATGAACGGCAGAGAGAATTTATTGATGAGAATTGCCTGCTGTGCCTGAACGACGAGGTACGCCTAGGACCAGGCAGTATATGCTTCCCCAGCGCATGCCGCTGTTGACTGGCAGTCTGCTGCCTGCTAGAACACCTAATGGGGCTGAATGGAAGCCTTGGGCCATTGCTGTATCGTACGGGTCCAAGATGTCCACGAAGTACATGTGGAGAAACCATGGGAACGCAGCACTATTCTCAGACGTGCCCCTCAAGAGCCCTGAACGACTGCAGAGCTATGCACGGGAAACTCGCTGAACATCCTCAAGGATTACAAGCAACCATTTTACAACAGTTATCATCTGAGATTAGCATCTTTTGCTCAGAGGATGCATGAGCCTCTCTCTCCTAGGGTCTTGCTAGTGCTTCCAAGGGTGAACCCTACGCTTGTCCTTTTTCCAGATTTTCCATGCCTGCAACTTGCAGTTCTCAGATTCCTTTATCATTCCCAGAGCACTATAAGCCCTTCCACAGCTGCCAATTGAGGGTCAGCAAGAGCCCCACAAAGTGCTTGGAAAGACATGAAACGAAACACATGCATCATGCGATATTGATATCATCGATGGGCAGCCTGCTCCTGAGGACTGTAGATTTTATGGTCAGCTGACTGCCAGAACAGCCACCAGTCGACAGAGAACAACAGCAGCTGGTCATGCTCATCACGTATGGTCCATTTTGACAAACAATACAATACAATACAATACTAGACATCAGAACAGCAACTTAAGTGCAACTGTTGGTGCAAAACCTGTAAATACATGAATATTCAATACAAAGCCAGAAAGCTGTCCCTTGCTCGCCCTTCCACAGGAGTCCTTCTCAAGCAAAATGACGAATAGATGACTCTTAAATGAGTCATGCCGGTCGAGCAGGCCACATGTCCATGAGGGTGTTGGCACAGGATGCAGCCACGCTGGCTATGGCTGGCCCAGACGATGAGGCCAGGTCCACAAGTGCTGCCGTCAAGCTTGTGAGCACATTTGTCTGACCGGCACCTGCACCGTATGCATTGCTGTAAATAATGGCCCTGTGAACCTCTGCCTGTTCTCTCTTCAACTGCCAAGCGTGCATGGGGACACTGCAGTGTCAGCATGCATCATGCTTGGGGTTGGGAGAACTCATCAACCAAGAGAGCGAGATGTGTGCTGTGCTTAGGAACGGCCAAGTGGCAATTGCAGTAGTACAAAGTTCCCCATGACAGGGTTGTAGACGCCAAATGCAGGGCATGGCGCACAGGTGCCTCACCTTCAGAGCCCTCTGCAAGAGCTACTCTGTCAGACTCGAGGAGCGAGGCCAGCAACTGCAGCACGGCGGGCAGGAAGGTCTCCATTGTATTGTCAATCGCGTACCCCACAACAGCTGCCACCTGAATATCATGCAGAGCCATTCCTGGGAATCATTGATCATTCAATACAACCACCTTGCGACGTAAGCCTTCTTTGACAAGCTGCAGTGAAACATGTTCCCAGTATGCATGCAATATACTGTACGTGATGTTCAAGTGGTCCCCAGTACTGCCATCAGTGTATTGAACACTTTCCCTGCTTCAATCAATACATGCCTCGTCAACACAAAAGAAGAAATGCCCACATCAAGGGGCATACAACTGCGTTTTGTACCGAGGGGGTTGTTGCTCGATGGTGTTTGCGTACGAGACAGCCTTTTCTCGACCTTCTACTATGCCTGCTCACCCTTGAAGTGTGGCTCTGCGCACCTTGTTCACAACGCTGTGCTGCTGCAGCTCAACAGGTGTCATGGCATGGCTCTCCAGCAGCAGCTGGCACACGCGCAGGTTGTGCACGTTGTTGTGGTGCGAGTCCAGAGCTAGAAAGCCAAAGAATTGGGGCAGCAGCCCTTGCCTGCATTGCCGTACATCAAGCACATTAAGTGTTTGACCCAAGAGTATGGTGTCACTTTGGACCCACAATTTTTCCAGATCATAGTACCCCTACCTGCACCACCAACCATTAAAGAATCTGACTCCCTGCAACAGGCCGTGACATCGCTGCAACCTAACATGGAGTATTCAAGCCTTACGAAGGACTGTCAGGTGTTCACTCTTGGCCTTATCTCTAGCTGCCTTAACCTCTGTGCAAAACTAACTGCACAGGGGGTGCTGTATCTTCCATTAGCTGTACCCCCTGGATTGCAGGTGCAAAATCTTGGGGAATCAAGGTGTTTATCGGAGGGAAAGGAGTGAAAATGGGTGAACTCACGCTTCAAGAGGTGGCAGGGCAATGCCAGGGACGTCCTCCAGGCAGTCTCCCACCAGCTTCAGCGCAAAGACTGGGATGGGTTCATCTTCCAGCAGCAGCGCTGGCACCAACGGGAGGACGTGCGCTCCCAGCAATGCATGCAAACGCCCGGTAACTGCCGGATCTGCGCATGTGACACAACAGATCTTTGGATGAAGGTCAGAGCCCTAGCTTTACAACGCAAACCAATGGCCATGATCGGTGCTGAAAATGTTCATGGGCACTGCAAATTCAGCTTGGGATTGGAGGAGCAGCTTAGGTGCCCCCAGAAGAAGATCTTGACAAGGTTGATCAACAGCGGCGTTAGTGTTATTTGCAAGGCGCAGTATTTCATTGAGCTGTGATCGTCAGCTATCCAGTGCGTGCAACATACACAAATTGTAGTGTGTCTGCATGGTGATGGGGTGTTTTTCCACAAGGAACAACAACATTTGACCGAGACTATCTGAAAGATCAAAGATTGCGCGAGAATGGAGAAAAGAAGCTCACCTGGCCTGGAGGCGGAGAGCAGCGTGGCGATGACATCGCCCAGAACCTTGAGGCAGCCGAAGCGCATGTCACCGCCGACATCAGCGCTGACAGCGGCCACCAGCGCTGGCATCAGCACATCCAGGATGACCTCAGCATTTGCGATGACTGTCTCAGTGTGGCGCACCAGGGCTTCCAGCAAACTGAGCACTACTGCCTGCAGATGCACAGTATTCCATACCTAAGCGAAGCAGACATGTATAGTCAAATTGTTCACAGAAGAATATGACGCGCCATTGGAGCAGCATTGACACTGGCTCTTTGGTAATCCAACACAGCGTGAGAAAGTGACACATGCAGCACAGGTTCATTATTCCTGCACAGTCACATGCAGGAGACAAGGAGGCCGGTGTACAACATCAATTTACCTGCAAAGATCCAGAAAACAATTGTTTTAGCAATTTGGATAATCTCTGTCACCTGGAAATCTGACAGGGGTCCTGCCTGTGTGGCCTCTGCACCTCTGGCCGTCAGGCATGTCACAAAGTCTGCCAGGTCCGCAATGAGACCCTCTGTGACAAGGGCACTTCGCAGGCAGGGTGCCTCGAGCAGTGGCACCAGAATGGGGAATGCAGAGGCCGGCCCCCTCTGAGACAAGGGTGGGACCCTGCTCTGCAGCGCTGCCTTCACCTGCACGATCAAAAACAGTCTGTGTCATGCCTCAAGTTGCTCCTATCATCCTGTCCTTTATACCGCATTCGGCCTGATTCAAGTCGAATTGCACCTTAGTCGGATGAAATCTTGGAAGGCATAGCTCTGTCACTACAATGCAAGATTGAATACAGCCAACTCCAACGGAATGCCCTCATTGAGAGCGTTCCAAAACCGCAGAAAAAAATTTCAGAGCCTCAAAATATTAATTTTTGACCCATTTGGAAGACTTTTGGAAGACAACTAGTTATTTTTTCGACTAAGTATTAGGCCGAGTACGGCATTTGTCATAATCTATGCGTGAGATTCTTTCTCATGCCTTTCTCCACAGAAAAAGCATCAGGCAGAAATTGCATACTTCACTGGCCTTGATCTGTCCTGATCAAATTCTGATTGAGACAGTAACCACTTCTACTTATGTGATGCTAGCTGTTTCACAGGGAAGGAAGAGCATGTAGAGCTTGAGAGGCTCACATTTGAGCAGATGCTGTCCACGGCGGCTGCAATCTCCTGAGAGAGCGCGGCCAGGGCCTTGGTCACTGCTGGATCTTCCTCTTGAAACAACCGCTCAAGCTGCATTGCACGGGAGTGAATTTACCACTTGAGCTTACTTTGCTGCATTATTTAGGTCTCTGCATTTGCAGCGAAATTGTTCTGAGCATGGCGGCACACGAGTGAAACACAGGAAGACCAACTTTTGTTGCCCCCAAACCACATGTATTTTGGACTCTATCTTGTGCCTGACATAGCTGTACCAAAAGGTATGCTCATGAGCCGACACACTAGCACACGTCAGGGCAGCCGCGCACCTGATGCAGCAAACGGGACTTCACAGCGTGCACGAGGAACTTGTAGGTGGCACGAGAGATGAGCGCCACAGCCACAAGGCCCTTGGCTGCCAGAATTGGCACCGCATCCAGCAGTGACAGCACGCCTGCCATCAGCCCCCGCTCTTCCTGTGCGCATCAGCCATACTATTGAGACTAACCTCATTCTACCGAACATTTCTTCTTGTCTCACGGGGAGTTCAGTTGCTCTGCAGGAGTCGGCTGGCAGCAGTGCAGCAGTGGAGGGTACACTGAAACAAGACGGCTGGTGCTTTGGCTCTTGCCACACATGCAGCATTTGCAAATGTACACTGCAAGAGACCCCATTGAATGAGACCAAAATGGAGACTGTGGTCTTTGCCTTCCAATTCTGGGTTGGTAAAATGCTCCGTGGAGTTGAAGGCATAAATAGTTGATCAAGTACACAGTCTGCATGATAACAAATGCCCAGAATATGTACCTGGAGGCCGGCAAAGACCGTGGGCAGCACTGCTGGAGTGGACAGCATGAGGTTGAGCAGATTCACTGCTGCAATCTGCACCCCGCGCGTATTGCCCTCACCAAGCCCGCTGGCCACCTGCATGCAACATGTCAAATTAGTCGTCAGAATCTCCTGATGGTCCTGTCATGCAGGCTGAGTGCATCGGCTTGCGCATCAGCCCTCGCTAATTTGAATTGGGCTCCTGACAGAGAGTATGTCTCAGCATACGGTATACTGGCAATTGGGCCAGTGTATCCTCATAGCGAAGTGTCCCAATGCTTGCACACGAGGTGCAGGAGGTTGCCCGACGGTTCACAGAAAGTCATGCCGTCTATTCAAGCGAGCCAAGCTCGGCATGGCATGCAGACAATAAGATACGCGGACCAGGTCAAGTTGCCGAGGAATGATCACAGAGCGTCTCAAAATGAAATCCCTTAGCTAGATATGGACAACATGCGCACCAGGTGCAGGATGCTGCGCTGGGGGGCCAGCAGTGGGAGCAGGTGGCCGGGGGACTGCCGCGCCAATCTGCACAGCGCGGATGCGGCGCATGAGCGCAGCGCTTCGGTGCGCGCCCCCGCCCAGATGGCGGCCAGCCGCTCCGCCACGTCAGCGCTGGCGAGTGAATCCACCCACTCGCCCCGCCGGCTCGCCAGGTTCTCGATCGTTTTCACCGCGTAGTGCTGCGCGCATGCACTCAGAGGAAATGAGGTCAAAGACCCCTGAGCGATGTCTCCAATACAAACCACTGGACCCAAAGGCATCTCGGCCAGATCAGCCGGGTAGGCAAGTTCTATCGTGTGACATTGACGATAATATCTATGCTCGGCTGAGCTGCGAGGACATGGTTGACATACTGTTGTCAGTGCGCCTGAATCAGCCATGTTGGGCCCATCACTATATTCACAGTATGCAGAGCTCCAAGGCCCTGCGTTATAACAGCACTTCTGCACGCTGTCCACACACAGGTGTAAGGTGCTCTCATCGCATCCCCGCCGCGCCACTTGCACACATGGATGACTGTCGGGTTGTGTTCTTGGTGCATATTATAGTTTTGCAACAGCAGAGAAGCTCGGTACCTGGGTGATTTCGTCCTCTCCGGGGGCGAGCAGGCCGGCGGTGGCGGCAAGGCTGGCCGGGGGGATTCGCCAGGGGCAGTCGCTGCCGCGCTCGGTCGCCTGCGAGGCCATGTAGAAGAGCAGCTCTCCCAGCGTCCCCATGATGCGCCGCCTCACGCGCTCGTTGGCGTCTCCAAGGCACTCCGTCAGGACTCCCACCATGCCTGCAACAGTTGCCCTCCCTCTGTCAGTGTTCTGTCCTGCCATGAAGCCACTCCATTTGACAGTATTCACGTCTTTTTTCCCACATTCACATCACATATTCACATCACATATTCACACACACCATGCCTGCACCCATGTTGTTCCCTTGGTAAGCACCCAGGCCAGCACCGATGCATGTGCATGTTGAATGTAATTGAGAAATGCATCGTGAGTGGCACCACTTGTGTTTGTCAGAATCAATAAAGCCATGGGTGGAATCTCAGGAGACATGAGCAGTCACAATGCTTTCAACACTCTAGGCACAGCAATACATCACCCATTTGACGTAAGGGAGTATACAAGAGGACCCTTTATAATTGAACCAGGGTCTGCGCATGCAAGGAGTTCACTCCATTGCGGAAAGTGTCAGCATCATTGTCAGCTCTCAATGCGCAAACAGGAAGCAAGCGTTACACAGCGACGGCAGCAGGCAGGGCGGGGGCACCTGAGGCGTTAACATCGTCCTCGATGAAGGTGCAGAAGCGCACGAGCAGCCCCAGCACGCATGCCAGCCGCACTCGCAGCGCCGGGTGCTGCGCAGAGGCAAGCATGCGCACCAGCAGCTTTGTGAGGGGCGCGTTGACAATCACATTTGCCAGAGAGACGTCGCAGCAGATGGTCTGCAGATAGTTCAGCACATTCACCTGCGGCCCAACGATAACACCTCACATCCCCCTTTCAACAGATAAACAGAGCCTTGGCTTTGTCTGACCTCAAAACCCAATACCTCCAGATACATGGTAATACCGTTGTGATTCCTGCGCTTGCATCATGCTCCCAACTCAGATCCTTTGGGTTCTGGGGCACCTCCATGCCTCAAGCTTTGTAGTGGTGTAAAATTGACACGGACAAAAGATGGAGGAGACTCATCTTGTGCGAAGCAAACGTTGAAGTCATACAAGGGCCTATCATGTCCTTACAGTTTTCAAAGTCCCGATCTGGGCAGTCAAGGAGGTTCAGAAGGATTATTGGCCCACCTTCACATTGGTGGTCTCAGGTCCGTGCAGTGCCATAAAAATAGACCCTATGAACTCCTGCTGCGCACTCGGGTGGCCATCCAAGTCTATGAGCTCCTGGAGTGACTGCAAAGGAAGCACGCTATTGGATCAGAGCCCACATATCAAATATGGCAGAATGGTGCATGCCAAGATCTGCTTGTCTGCCTGTCAATGCCCCATGATACCATCAACACTATACACAGCAACTTAACAGCAACTTAAAGGCAATCAGCGGGGTTGTGCCCACACTTTGGGAATTATTAAGCACGCACCAGGGGTTGAAACGGCAGGGCTGCAGCGTCAAACTGGGGATTGGCCATGTTTTCAATGCGCCGGTTGGCTACAATCGGCAGTACCGCGCTGTCTGAAGGGTGCCAGATCAGGTCCTCCAGCCTCAGCTCTGCCTCTGATCCACCACCTGTGACAAGATCCGCTCATGTTTGATGCTCTACTTTTCCAGGATATATGTATGCTGCCTCCAGTATACAGCTCCTTAATTGACACCTCGGTTTTATATTGCTGTAAAAAAACCTTGCATCAAGTGTACAGCATTTTGACAAGCACCTGTTCTCATGGCTGCAAAGAAAAGCGCCTCCAGTAGAAAGCTCCTTGTTTGCACCTCGGTCCCATGGCTATGTGGGAGAGCGGGGGAGAGGCCAGCGTGCACCTATGCAGCCTTGCTGCTGAGACAAAGGCTTCGTCAGAAAGTTTTGCGCACCTACATCCCTCGGCTCCCCTGCCGGCATGGCCGCCTGTGTGCCGCCTCCCAGGTCATCGCGCGCAGCGGCAGAGTTGAAGTTGGGCTGCCGGATGGGGCTGACTCGGCTCTGCTGTAACCGCGGCATGGCGCCACGGGACTGCGAGCTCGGCGGCGGCGTCATGTGCACATCCATTTCCGAAACAGTTGGCGTTGAAGGAGGCTCCTCTTCGTCCGTGCCTGCCACAGCTCATCATTTTTCATACATGCATAAGAAGCGCACGGGCAATGGCACCTTTAATGTCTATGGGTGTGGTACTCTGCTATTGTATGGATGGTTCGACGAGGATTTTTGTGGCGCAGTCTGGCTGGTCCATTACTCTTTTGATTGGGCAGGTCATACCCTAATTCCTTGACGGTGGCAAGCACCTTCTCAAGATCTGGCCGGACTAAGTACTCTAGTACGCTGATCAGGTCATTTCACAACCAGAGGCAAAGCAGTTTTGCCGGTCTGGGACAGTGCCTGTGCTGGAGGGCGACAGCTTCTCCCGGAAGTCCAGCTCAGCATTGGGGTGGTTGAGCCGCACGTCGCCGGCCGGCGCGGCTGCCGCGGAAGCTTCCGCGTAGCCGAGCGCCTCCGGGTCGCGCTCGAGGTTCACTCGCGCGATGTGACTCATCCTCACCACGTCTACCCCGCTGCTGCGCAGCGTGCGACCGCCAACCTCCGGCTCTGGTGCCTACAGAAATGAAAATTAGCGTCGTGACAACATTTGTTACTGCAGACCATACGAAGAAACACCTTATATTGAATGGAGGGCTGCAGAATAGCAGAAGTCAAGAGGGCCAGCCAAAGAGAATCTCCCAGGTTTCATGCAGTCACTGCCATTGTGGACAAGGTCACACTCGCAGTGTTCACAAGTTCTGCGCTTGTCGTTGGATCAGCAGCCTTCAAAGACCTCCGAGACTGTCACAATGTCTGAATGGGTCTCAGCGGGGACCCCAGGGGTCAGATGTTCCTTAATGAATTTTCTGCAATAGGTCACAGTTGTAGTTCCCACATTTCCATCCCTTGCAGATCTGACAAGAGGTTCACCTGAGATGCTTGGGACTCAGCGGGCGACGCAGGCGTGAGGCCGTGCTCCGCAATGAATTGCTCCAGCAGCGGCTCGGGCGGCATGTCGCGCGGCGGTAGCGGCGCCATCCAGAAGCCGTGCCCCGGCAGCTCGGCCCAGCCGATGCGCGTCGCCGGGTTCTTGTCCAGCAGCCGCGATACCAGGTCCTCAAACTCCGGCGACGCCCCTGAAGAAACCACTCCCGATGGGTATGTTGCAACTTGATGGAAAGCAAGATCGGCATTGGTGATGGTCAGCAGACTGAGGCACTTCGAAAAGCATGCTCTTGGGTTTATTTGGCCTCCCTTTGTGGAGATCTTGAGTAGTTGCGGCACGGGCACTAGTTCTACGGGGTTTTGCACTTGCGGTTTTGCCTTTGTGCCATGATCTGGGTAGACGGCACAAAATAGTATAGTATCCACACCATCAGGATGTACCTTTTTATGCACTGGATATAGGGGCCAAGGTGCACACGGGTGAAATTTGGCAGCACCTGGGATGGGGGCGGGGTCAGTGTTGAGGATCTCGTGCACAAGCTGGGTGAGTGAGGTGGACATGAAGGGCGGCCGGCCGGCGGCGCACTCATACAATACGCAGCCGAGGGCCCAGAGGTCGCTGGCGCTGCTGTGCGGGGCGCCCGGCTGAAACAGCTCCGGCGCCATGTACGCTGGCGTTCCCCGCCTGGCCTGCAGGTATTACTTTCACCCTGTCATACATTGGGCAGTACATATTTATACATATACATATATATATATGGGTTTTGTGGGCGCTTTAAAGGTGGCTTATAGATTTATCATGATGAGTACCCGCCGTAGCAATGCACAAATTAGGTGCTGCACAGCAGCCTATCATTCCTATTGCCTGATCAGACGTCAGTCTCCACAGGGTGATGTTCGACCCTGCCCCTTGCAGCCTGCCTAGAGCGAAGATATAATTTAGTACAGTCAAGGTACTGCTCACGTGACTAGCCCAGAATGTCTGCTCCGTGCAGCTCAGCGAGCATGCTTTTTCAGGCTTTGAGCGTTTGACCAAGGAGGCGGCAGCAAGGAAGCTCTGCTTGCCTGCTGTGCGCCGGCCTTGGCGGCGGCGGACATCTTGTGCGAGAGCCCGAAGCCGCCGAGCTTGACACGGCCGTCCTCGTCCAGCAGGATGTTGGAGGGCTTCAAGTCGTTGTACGCCATGCCGGCTGCATGCAAGTGCTGCAGTGCTGCGGTAAGATCGCGCGCAAAGCCATGGATGGAGTCCTCCGGCAGCTTGCCATCCTCTTTGAGTAGGGACATGAGGTCGCCGCCCACACAGTACTCCAGGATGAGCCACAGGTGGTTGCGTGTCTCATACCTGCGCCAGCAAGTACTATAAATCCAGCAGTATAGTGAGTCAGCCTTCATCAGACGTACATCCCTGGTCCTCTCCTTGATGCGTGTTGGATCCATGACTTGCTGAGTGGCATGAGAATCAAGGCCACTCTAAAGGCTCTGCTGGACAGGAAATTTTGTTCATAGTCCAGGTCAGCAAATCCAGGTGGCCTTAACGGGAGGGATGAATTGTTTGTGGGGCAGTCACAAGCAGAGGCAGGAGGTGCATGCCAGGGAGTTGTAAGCTTACCAGGCGTAGAATTTGAGGATGTTGCTGTGTCTGAGCGTGTGCATCGCTCGCACCTGCAGCAACAAGGTCTACAAAGTCAAAAGACACGGTCAGCCCAACATTGCATGCGCCTCTCAGCAACAAGGATCAAACGTCCCATGGAAGAGCTCCAAAATATCTTTGAGACACCTCATGGCTCAGTGCAGCTGTGCGAATGTGCTAGCACATTCAGCAGTGCTTCCTACCCGTGATGCCAAGGATGCAGCACAAAGCACATTACCTCCTGCAATACTCGAGCTCTCTCCTCCTTCCCCACGCTTTTGATGGCATAGTAGATGATTGTGTTTTTCTTGCGGCCCTTGTACACCGTGGAGTGCTTGCCAGACCCCAACACCTCGAAGATGCTGGGCACAACAACAGGCACAGTTTGAGGATGGAAGTTCCAGAACCATGAAATAGATGCAATATGTGGAGATTGCGGTCTTCTCATCGCCATCAGGAGTAATGAATTTCCTTCACATGCATGCTTGAGTGCAAAGTACACCATCTTGCATCTATACAATAACGGACACTGGCATCTGCAACAGGTTTGCACGAATGACGCAATTTGGTGGTGATGACAGAAGCGTACTGAAATTGATTCATGGTGGCCTCCTCTATCGCAAAAGCGCCCACATCCTTCTGGCAAGTTTACCACTGGGTACAGCCTGCACCGTGCAGCCCAGCTCGTCGTATGGGGAGATCCACCCTAATTTCCTCTGCCACAACGCGTAATCACTTGTACGTACCCGAATCTGGTCACACTTCATCTAATAAATCAGATTGCTTTGACAAATCACTTGGGATGGGCGGTTGGGATGGGGTTGGCTCTGGCAAAATTGCCAGGCTGGCGAGGGTGAGAGACTCCTGGAACTGCATAGAGCCGCAACCATGTGCTGACTGAGCAAGGTATATCAAGGCCCTTCCACATCACCAAAGCCCTGCTCAGCTCTTCATCGAAGAGTCTTAAATTGCGAGTCTCCATGGCTGATGTCATGCCATGTCAGCCCTGACATAATGATTAAGGTTGAGCATTAGACTGAGATGAAGATGATGATGATGCTTGTTCCTGACATCCATTCGACATCATGTCACATTCATTTCACACAAAATGACAGCCTTCTGTATCTCAAGACCATGGTCCCAAAACATATGTCTTCTTGACGTGTTTCCAAAAGTGACTTCTCAGCACAGGACATCCATTGCATGCAAATCAAGTGAGGTCAGCAAAGCGCAAGATCAGCCATCCAGTTTATCATGACATTGTCGAAAAGTCTACCATTGCGGTTTCCTCAAGACAAGCAGCTCAACTGTGTCCATTGCTGATCCATCGGCCCTTCTGTCCGTTCAGGCCTCTACATTTCAAGAGGCATTTAAGCTGGCTGAGCCATCAAGCAAACATGCCAAGTGCATCTGAAGACTAAGGCAGAGGTGCGGCTGCCGCTGCAGCAGTAACCCATGTGTTTATGATATCGTAGGCGCCGCTGAGCCTCTCTGAGGGTGGCAGGCACGGTAACACTGAGCTCAGCTGCTCGACAACTCCTGACCGCGTGCGCAAGGTGCGCATCTTCTTGAGCGGCACCTGCAGTTCTTCTGGGACGGCCTCCATTTTCAGCTGGCGATTTGGCAGGTGCGTGGGCAGGCTCTTCAGCAACTCCGCCTGCCTGAAGTGTGCCTGTGCTGCGGTCAGGTCTGTCCACACGTACACCTCGTCGCCGCGGATCTGGAGGCGATGGTGTGTGACGCCATCGGTGAGATCAATCATCAGGGGATAGTTGTTGTATGAAGCAACAAGCAGTGCCGTCACGCTCTGGGCCCTGTAAGCTCTAGGTGATGTGATCGGCGGATGAAGGGGTGTCCTTGTCCTGTGACACGACCAATCGCCTGTGAGATACATGGATTACTATAAGACACCTAATATGCGCATCAAGTGCCAAGGTCTAAAGAATCAGCGTGGCCTTATAAAGACCTGTGCAAACTTATAAACATGAGGAAGCATGCATGCGCCAAGCTCTAGGACAGCAAACGGACAAGTGAGGATTAAAGTCATACAATATGTGAAGCTCAAAGAGCAAGCTATGTAAGGGCATTATGTACTTGCACTGGTGCTGCTCACCTGGTACTGATCAGAATGCTTGTCACGATATATCTGTTTCTTGGCTTCATTGTGCTGTAGGCCACTCTGCTGTGCAAGCCCGCTGAGCTGGCCATCAGCCCATAGGGTGCAACGCAGCCATCCAACAAGCCGCTGTACCTCTGACCTGAGCGCGCTGTAATGCTGTACATCTTCCTTTCGCTGTGTATGTCGTACATTTTAAAACCGTTGCGTCCGAAGTGCACGTCATGCCGTTCCAGCTCCTTCTGATGGTGCGCCAGCTGGAACGGAGTGCCGGGATTTTCATCCGGATAAATCTCATAGGCAAAACTGTTGGGCTGCGGCGCATCTGCTGGGACAATGATGGGCTCTATTGCGTTCCCGTCCACTTCATTGAGGTTTAGCTCTACCAGAAGCGAGTCAACCTCAGACGAACCCACTTCTGAGAAGCTCTTGTTGCTCTTGCTTTGGCTTTCGTCGTGACGCACCAGCTCCTCGCGAATGACTGTGCGCATCTGGTCTGCGCCGATGACACCTGGCCGAACATCACCGAACTTCAGATGTACTGGAAGACATGAGGTTCACTGCTGCTCAAACAATATCTTGACTAGAGCTGCAGTGGGGCAGCATGGCTTTCTGACATCCCACTGATACTGGCAACGGTCCAACAGAGGCCAGCACACCCTAAATTCTGCTGAGGCCAAGACAAAATGCTCGGCTCCATCAATAATTAGGCAGGATTGGGCTATATAGCACAGTACTAGATGCTGAGCGCTAGCAACCTTCAAGACAAGGGGACGATGCCACCGTGCACAACAAGGCAGCAGTATAAAAAGATTGGCAACACCAATGAGTTTGGAAAGGCATTAAATAAAGCTTTGTATCTGCCAAGCCTAACCACGTTTAGCAGCTGCAAGAAGTGAGCCTCAGCAGTGTCCGTTGCAGGGGCAACATACCACACATAGCCACAGCAACGATTTGGATTCAATCTGCAATTGTGCGATGTATAAGGAAAGCCAAGTCGACCGACCTGTGGGAGGGGCTGCCTTTGCCAGGATTGCATTGGCTTCGCGCACATTCAGTCCCGCGCTCATCAGCTGAGTGCTAGTCAGCATCATGAAGGCCTCTCCTACCTCTCATCCTCTTCATAGCCAAGGACTCGCAATGCTTCCTTCATCCTTGGTTTGCTGGTGTCTGGCAGGTTGGCTGTATCCACAAGATCTCCGACCTTCACCATCCTGCGAAGAGCAACACAGCTGTGCTCGATACTTGACGTTGAATACCAGTCAACCCACACTTGGGCGAAGTCTGCACACGAAATTGAAGCAAGAAAGAAATATGAAGTAGAACCTCCACAATAAGCAGTCGTAGGCATGGCCGTAGGCATGGCCCAAGAGACAAGCATGGATGCATCACGCACCTAGATATGCCTGCTGTATGTTCAATGCGAATGACTGTGCGCATCTGGTCTGCGCCGATGACACCTGGCCAAACATCACACAATTAAAGCAGGCAGAACTTCAGATGTACTGGAAGACATGAGGTTCACTGTTGCTCAAACGATATCTTGACTAGAACTGCAGTGGGGCAGCATGGCTTTCTGACATTCCACTGATACTAACAACGGTCCAACAGAGGCCATCACACCCTAAATTCTGCTGAGGCCAAGACAAAATGCTCGGCTCCATCAAGGATCAGGCAGGATTGGGCAAAGCACAATACCAAATGCTGAGCGCTAGCAACCTTCAAGACAAGGGGACGATGCCACAGTGCACAACAAGGCAGCAGTAAAAGATCATTGCAAGAATGGGGTTGCTTCACCTGACTGCTCCGGCAGGTGCAACTGGTAGGTGGCGCCTGGAGTAAGCTCGCGCCGCCCCACCAAGCCCGTTTGTCTACCTGGTTCTGTCAACTTGCCGATCCAGGCTGCATTCGCCTCGCGCAAATTCTCTTTTGCTTCCGAAGCAGTTGCAGGGCTGGAGACTGGCTCGGTTGCAAGCTCTATGTCGCCTTTGAACACTTTCACGATCACATCCTCCATGCTCCTGCAGTCGAGCAATGCGTGGAGTGGATCAGCAATAATCTGGCATAATATTAGGTGCCTGTTCCCATCTCTGGAGTATAAGGGGAGCCCAGGTATAAGCTTGCCCAGACATATCCCAGGGCCTCACTGTCCAGCTATTCGTGAGACTGGCCGTCTTGTCTCTAGTGCGGATAATATATCTTATTGTTATTTGAATGTAATCAGAACGCAATGCAGACAAATGAAGGGGCTCTTAGCATCCCAGAAAGTAAAACAAGTAGCTTGATCGATCGAATACCTATTGAACATTCTGGGAAGAATGGGCCACCTTGAGCGCGGTAAGCTCTCCACAGTCGTCTAATTTTTTCCCTGTGCCTTGTCAAGAAGAAGCAGAATTACTGATCATTAGCGAGAGTGAAGTACAAAGACGTCGTGGGCAAGGAAATATGTATTCGACTGGCGACTAATGCACAATGTGACTGGATGAGAGGCACCTTGCAACTTGCAATGCACTTTACACTGTTATATCCGGTGGAACTTTCTCTGTTCCGGGACCGAGAGCTTCTTGCAGGAAAGCCGCTCACCCGTTGTGAGAAAAGAAGATTGCCAGCTCAGCTGACGAACGGCCTTGTCATGATTGACCGAAGTTTCCTCTCCAGTGAAAGTTCGGTGATTGCTTATATTGAGATCTGCATGTACTCTCTACTTTAGCGCTGCAGATGTGTTCGTGTTCAATGTAGTGGTTCAAAATCTTTGCTATTGGTGTGCAATCGTGTGCAGGGCTGAACAGTAGATAAGTTGCCTGCAAAATACTATTTAGGTGCTACGTCGAAACCAGATGATGTCATATTGATGTAAAAACCTCCACCCCCGCTTGTGTTTTGAAGCTTTAGGAGCGCTGTGCTGCGCCGGGAAAATGGACTGAAGCTAGTTTGGCCCTTCAGAAGCAGGTTCCAGATAGCATTGACAGCCACAGGAAAAGACAAACAATGCACAAGCTCAGTAAGCTTCCCCATCTGGCAGAAATCGCTTTAAGTCCTTTTGCCTGCCAGAAATTGCCTTGGTCCAGCGCTTGCTATGCGAATTCCTGTGGAAGACAACCAAATGATCTTGTGTTGGTCTTCACTGACACCAAGGGCGATGATCACACTCCCTGGCTGTACTCCGAGTGGGTGCACAAGATGGTGGGCTTGGCCCAAGGAGAGCAGCTGACCGGGTGTGTGGCCGTGGACGGTGGAGCCCTGGCTGCTCGTCGCAAATGGCGAACAACATGGTGGGCAGTAGAGTGAAACAGGCTTACGCACGCTGCCCAAAGGAAGCTTCAGCGCTTGAGTCAACCTGCCTTAAAGCCATACATGTGGCAAAGCCAGGAATGTGGGATTCAGTGCAAATGCCAGTGTGTGAGACTGGTTAGGAGGACCTGATGCACATCGAGAAGATGCAAAGATGTCCGGACACTGAGATAAATTATTATCATGATTACATGCGTTTTCTCCCAAGAGGCACGGTGCGTCCTGCAGACAAGCTGCAGTGCAGTCAAAGGCTGCCACAACCCTACTCCATGTTAAAATCCCCATATCCAAGCAAGACCCAATCAATGGTGGGCACGGTGCTCAGTTTTTGTACCGCCCCCCGCCAGCCGGGGCTTAGCCGGGACTGAGAAGAATAGGTTTAAGTAATTCTAATGAGAATTTATAGATAAGCTTGCCATGACATAGAGCGACCTCGGAGGAGGCCAGAGAGGAGATGCTGAGCCAGGCGCACATGGCGCGATCATTGGAAACCTACTAGAGGGACTTGGCCTCAAAGCGCGTGGGCAAGTCGAGGTGCGAGGGGGGGGATCATTGGAGTGGGCATGCCGATGATGTATTGGAGCTGGGTGCAGCTAATAGATATGGCAAACATCTGGAACAGTTTCCCCAAACAGCTCTGAATAGCGGCTTGCAGTCGTGGGCCCCGTGGGGCATCGGGGATGCATGCTTTAGGTGTTTCCAGCAAATTGCAGCTTGAATTTCTGTCTATATTTGATGCCCGCACAAGAGATGCATTGCATGCGCAGGCCTTCACGTTTCCATGTGCTGATACGTAATTGTGTTACCATGAGTCGAAACATGGCCATCAATGATTGGGGCCCAAGCACAATTCATACTTGAGCCGTATACGCAGTAGGGTCCACAGTGGCCATCATGTAATGGTGACTACCTCATCACATGCCTTGAAAGGCCATCGCGTGCATGACAAGAACTTGCAATGATGTCAACACAGTTAGTATAGTATAAGCTGCAGATTGTTCGCTTTCACTGTCACTTGTATTTCGTGAGCTCTTGAGATCATTACGCGGATCATTGAAACCACTTCAAAAGGCTAGAGCTTCGATTCAATAGCGCACGACGCGCTCTCCACAAGAAATTAGAATCCAAAATTTGGATGATCAGATCCTCAAGCTGATGTCCGTATCTCGCATGATTTGGCACTTGAAAGTGGTTGCATCGACCTGCTTTTTTAATAAGATCAGGGACTTCTGAGTGCCCAAAGCCCCTAGTAAAACGTTAAGATACACTAATACTTATATCAGGATGTCTTTAAAAGGAGGTTTCGCAAGCATCAGGTGACACTCCTCTTCCAAGCTTAAGGTAGAGCAAGTTGCACAACTGACATCACCTGATGCTATTGACCTGTTGGCATAGCCTTGACCTTTACAGGCTTATGCACTTCCAGGAGGACGTCCAATTGGGTCTATGCAGTCTCTCCTATCGCGGAAGGTCTGCGGCCTTGCTGCACAGTTGGGGACAGGGCTGGCAAGTCATACTACATCATTTCAGACAGACAGCCGTACACGCAGCAGCTCTTGCTTCTCCGCGGTGACTATGGTCTCCTCTCCAGGCATGATAGTCAGTACTGCTCTTACTTGCTTCCACACCGGAGCATGTACAGGGGCACGGCAATGCAACGTTATGTGTCTGCACTGCCTGCTGTTCCTGAAGTTTTCTGTGTACAAGCTTGCAGATCACAGGATCAGAACAGGCAGCGTGAACAGTGGCCAGTGCAGTTTCACGTCAAGCGCAGCTGCTGCAGCAGCCTTGCATAGAAAGAGCGCTTCACAGCAATCTAAAAGGAGCGGACCCAGTGCCAGGGCAGATGCCATCGCGCCAGCGTCTGCTCCTGAGAGTGAGCTTGCAAGCGCAGCAGATCTCTGGACAGAGGTTGTTCATAAGGACACCGGCCAGATCTACTACTGGAATGAGCAAACGAGTAAGAAACCTGTTCCACAAATTGGTGGCCCTGTGGTCAGAAGCCAGCCTCCATGGATAAGTTGAACATCCACGTGATGCATGATCGGGGCATAACGGAAGCCTCTGTGTGGGCCCATATGTCACAGCCTTGTGGCCTAAGCAGAAGCAGAAGTGGCTTTAATGAAGCAAACTAGAACCTATACAGGGCATATATGAGTATATGCAAGGGCTTCATGAAATCTTGAACGCTGATGCAGATGAGACAACTGCGATTGGAGAGCCGAAGCCTGGGCCACACGGGCGAGTGCAATACCCGCCAAGGACCATCAACCAAGGGACTTCATTGCTGGGCCTTGTAGGAGTGGGAGCTGGCGTTGGGCTTACATTTGCCATTCTTGGACGCTTACTGTGACGCTGGAGTGTGGACATAGATCAACATTGGAGTTCAGTGCTTCTTACGGTTTACAATTCACTATCAATTTGAGGTAGAGGGCTGGGAGGGGGTGGGACCAGGCTGGCGAGAAGCGTTACATGTAAGAGCTCTTTGAGCCAAATGGTTGGCATTGCTCAGACGAGACAGTCTTGATCTGCTGCTTTCAAGTCAGCAGAGACAACAATCGACCACAAGTGTCTGATGTTGATTCGCTGCGAGACTAGCAGCGCCTATCTACACCCCTGGGACACCCTCCTCTCAGCGCCCAGCTGTGCCTGTCCTGCAGGTCTGTCTCCAGCCACATGACCTGCTTCCTCTGCTTCTTGCTGCCTGCTCATCACACAAATGCCAGATGTCAGGCACGGTCGTGATAATTTCATGTTCTCAATCAAGCTCCTAAAATCTAGCCATTCCGGCAGGCTTCACTTGAACTCAAGCCAACACCAAACTTGGCATCTGGTAAATGTCACGCTTGGTTGTGAATCTGGGCGCTTCAAACCATCTATAATATTGTCCATGAAACTCCAACACGTGCAAGGCTCTCTACATCGACGCTCGCTTGTCCTGCATATTTGCAAAATCTCCCATTATTTGTTGTGGGCTAAGACTGAAACAGGAGAATTGAATACTTGCCTGCGATGGCGCCCCACCAGCTGTCGGCCGGCCACAGGTGCCGCCGCGGATCCCCCTCCGAGGATGATTCATCCGTCTGCTGCACAGGGGGCGTCAAACTTGGCGCAGCCGCCAGAGTCACCATGCAGTCACCCACACTGGCCGTTGGAATGCTCCTCCTGGGCCGTGACCTCCTCCAGAACCCATACCCACCCTCCTGCTCTCGTTCCTCGTCATCGTCTGTGATTGCTCCCATGCTGTTCTGCTGATCGCGCCTGGCACCCTGTGCGCTACCGTTGCCTTGTGATTGTTGCCGCTGCTGCAGGCTGGCGCAGCTGGGATTCCCTGCCCAGACAGCAACTGACAATTCTGTATCACTGACGAAACAAGGATTCTTCAACTATTATACGAGGCAGTAATTTGGCAGTTCCTGCAAAAACATTCTCTCGTTCCGCCCCTTGGGCAAGCCAAATCCACCAACACATGTGCATTTTTTGAAGTATGGGGTCAGGAAGGGTTGGTGAAGTATGCAACAAGTAATGTGACAAGATGAGCGCACGCACCAGCCTTGATTCGAGGCACCTCCTCTCTCAGGTCCTTCAAGAGCCCCTGCAGCTGCGAGACCGCAATACCTGCACCAAGGATCCATGTGAAGCCTTGAACCTAACCTGGCAGCTTTAAACTTGAGAAAGGTGCCCAAATTGGCTGATCACATTAACAGTGATGAAAATAGAGAGACGGCCACACCCGCAATTTGGCAGCTTGGGAAGAGATATTACATACCTTTGACAAGGCCTTCCAGGGCCTTGGGCGGCCGCACAGCAGGCTCCAATGACTGCTCCAGTGACACAAGAGTCGCCTTCGCCTTTCTGTCACCCAAATCTGCATCATTCGCAGACCAACTATTGATCACCAGCTTCATTGCCTTCTCTTCAAGCATTGAAGTTCCTAGCATGCCATCATCCTCATGCTCAAAACAACATATGCCCCTGGTCCTCGGACTATGTTGTATGGGAAAACTGAGTAACAGCACAGAGATGGAGAAGATCAAAATGCCAAAGGAGACAGTGCGCACAACTGTTGAGGGTGTTGGTGAGGCTGTGCCAGGGGTTCTGCGCCTGCGGCTGGTCGGCCTTCAATAGCGCGCCCACTGCATCTTGTGTGAAGGGCTGCACCCGCCACGTCCCAGCAAAATCCTTCATCAACCCGGGCCGCGCAAGCCGGAATTCCACCTGCACACATCTCCTTGCATTTTTCAGTGTCTGGACTTCACGCTAAGAATAGTGCATCAGCCAGCACCCCAGTACCTCAATACCAGGCCCTAAAAAGGGACTGAAAGCTTACATCACCCTGGCACCTGGCCACAGATAACTGTAGTGCAGAGCAATGACCAAGTGGCCTCTTTACTTGAAAGGGAGCAGGATGTGCTGCAGTACTATGCCGCACTCAGCAAGGCCGCTTTTGGCAGCAAGGACACTATTAAGAAAGGCACGTGCTGGCTGCTTTCAAAGGAGGCAATAAAGGGAGTAAACTCACAATGTGGCGCCGCTTGTCCTGAAACACATAGAGGCGGGTAGCGAAGCTGCCACTGAACATGAGAAACTTCCACGCCGCCAGCTGTTCCACCTCCACCTTCTGCTTTCCCCTGCCATCATCCTGTAGCACCTTCCTGTAAGGCACTTTCTGCGCAAGCAGGCAGCATGCATCATCTCACTGCATGAGATCTTGCTTCTTCTGTGATCAAAGTGGCCACATGCGCATGGTGCCGCAATTGCGATTGACCAGCCAGGTAGATCTACTCAGGATTGTGAGGAAGGCTTGGGATGCTCATTGTCCAAGAATTTTGTACTGAGCATTCACGCAATCATGCAGTCATGGGCACTGCATGCAGACGGATGCGCCAGTGGCGAGTACCGTATCTCCTGAGGGTTGACACACTGCTGCAAAAGCAAGGATCCTCTCACCTTTATTCCCTTGAAGACGGAAGCATTGTCTGGCGCCGTCAAGATATCGTAGACTTCGTCTGGAGACAAATCAACTTTGGCTTGCAGAGCTACCTACGTTGCCAGAAAATGTGCTCACTTCAGAATAACAGCCATATATTTAGCCCAAGACAGGGCCTAGGTGGCTTGTGTTTCAAAGGCAAGGAATGGAGGGTCCATGAGTAATTGTGAATGAACAGGTCAGATATTGAAGCTGAGGTTGCCACAGATATTGGCATGCTATTCGTTTGCAATCATTGCCTGAGGCCAGAGCTAGTAGGCCAACCTTCATCAGGAAACCTTCTGGCCGTGTGACCTCCACCTTGGCATCCCTGTCCGACCATGATTCCATGTCCACATCGCCTTCTTTACTTGTTGAGGGTGATGAACGCCTTTTGAATGGATTCAACATTGCAAGAGGGGCGCCTATGTGGTGGCCACGATGCTGACGTATAGAGACAGCGAGCCCCTCTACAAAGCCTTACCGACAATTCGACAATACCAATGAGAAACCAAGAAGGAAGATTGCGTCTGCGAAAAGTGTCCTAGGACTGGAGATCACAAGGAGACATCGTTCTGGGCAACTGTCGATGGCTCATCCCGCCATCCCGGCATGCCCGCATAGCTTCCCGCATCATCGGAAGGTGTAGCCGTAACCGTAGCTTCCTGGGACCAGCAGGCCGTTGACTGAACCCTTCTTCACTGCAAAGCTAGCAATGCAGCTTTGCTGCATTCCTCTATCAAAGTTATACGATCCAAATCTGCACATGTAAGTTTCAGTACGTTACTGAGAAGCAAGAGCTTAGGAAATTTTTAGCTTCGTAGCCCAGAATTGTCACAAAGCAGAATTCCTGTGTGCCTCACAAGCAGGTAAACAACTGTAACGAGCCGCTGAAAATGCAATAATTGTATTCTAGATGCCAAGATTGTTCTGTGTACGAATCACAACTGCGAAAGTATTGACCTAGAGTCTCTTCAAAACCTGAAGTGTGAAGAGGAGCTGAAATTCCGAGTCGAATGCGTCGATATGTTTAAAGATGGTGTTTGTGATGATCGCATTATTACGATGCAGAACAAGAGGCTGTTCATCTTAAAAGGAAGGAGCAAATTAAAAAGTGACCAGAATGGCCAGTTCGGGCAAGAAGATAGCAAGGCCACCACCCGTGAAAAAGCAGACAGGCACTCTTAAATCTGCCTTCACAGATGCCATTGCGACCGCTGTCTTTGTATTTGCAAGCTCCGTCTTTGGCGAGGTAATTCTATTGTACTCAACCACTGCTCACTCCATTTTTTGGCAGTGCCCTCGCATCATCCCATTTCATGGATTATTCAGCCTCGGTCAACGAGGCTGGCAAGCCTTCTTCTGAACTCCAGGGCATGACGCTCCAATGAACAATTCATGATCGTCAATCTGACTTGCCTGATGTCTCTTCTTGGTGCAGTTTGCCGGCATCCTAGAGAAGAACGGCGTCCCCCCAATTGTTGCAGGCCTGGGGGTACTGGTGGCGGCTCTGATTTCTTTGGACACCTTCAACAACACCGTCTTGGGGGAGGGAGTCTTGAACAATCCCAGCAATACGCTGGCCTTTGCAGCTGCTGGAAAGGATGTCTTCTCGAAGGCCACTGTCCGCATTGTGAGGCCACACCTGGACACATGGACATACTTTCAATTCCGAGTTCAGAGTATTTGACCAGATCAGAACACCGCGTTTGTGCGGAACTTGCCGGTGAAGCTTGGCCTAGTATGTCTGAGTTTCTGAAGACCTCCATGCTGGTGTCCAGGGAGCTCAGGTGGCAGGTGGGGTGCTGGGGGCAGCAGCCGCCATCAAATACATTCCAAAGCCGTGGCTGAGGTACTTCCTCATATTGCATCATGCAGGGATGAAGGAAGCTTTCGAGAGTGATGTTGGGTAGGTATGTGGAGTGGAGAGTTCAGTGCCAAAGGCTTTCAGAGTCAGGCCTCTCTGAATTCTACAGTGTGGCTGCAGAAACCTGGGTGAGCTGGCAGAGGGAGTGAAGCCCGGTGTCTCCTTAGCGGCTGGCGCCTTCTGTGAATTTGCACTTGCCCTCGTCCTCAACCTTGCCATCTTGTATTCCATGAGTGAGCTCCCTGCCCCCCGCGTTCTGCTGTAGACAAGATCTGATGTGCTGACATGGTGACGGTATATGGGGTATTAGCCCATGCTTGATTCAAACGTCATGTCCTCAGCGCATAATGTGCAGCATAAAGGTGCCTAGTCTGTCGCTCGCAGGCACTAAGAGGAAGCTTGTGGGAGCGCTGGCGCCGCTTGTCATCACTGTCGTGCTGGTAAGTCACCCATCTCTGATCGGGGCCCTTGCAGAAGCTCCACACCTTCCTCTACCTTGCCGTGCTGCACTTGACAATTTGATGCCAGGACTGAATTTGTGAGCATGTGCTATGCAGGTGGTGGCTGGAGCAGGCTTCACAGGGCCTTCCATGAACCCGGCGCATGCCTTCAGCTGGAACTACTTCCTGGATGTGCGATCCATCGCCCCTGAAATGATGCCATGGTTACTTGATGGCTGTAGGCTTCACTGATAATGTTGAAGATTCCTGCAATACTGTATATGTTGTCCTAATAGTGAATCGGCATCATGCAGACTTAGGTGGCACTGCATGGAAGTGTGCCTGTTGCCCTGTGGTGTATCATTTGGGTTTCCTGGCAGCTGTCACAGATGGTGAAAGGCTTTGGGTCATGCATGCAGGGCCACGACCGCGCACAGCACATTGCTGTCTTCTGGGTGGCTCCACTGTCGGGAGCAATGGCTGCTGGCTGGTTATGGCATGCCGCCACCTCCCCTGCTGCCAAGGCGAAGAAGCGGAAGGCTCCGGCAAAGGCACCGGCCAAGGCCGCTCCAAAGGAGACAAAGAAGGCCCAGTGATGAGACCGCATTGCAGTAGCAAGGCGGTTCTTATCGCGTGTGCACTGTGAATCGCCGGGACATTTGTGTTTATCTTGTGAAAATTAGGGTCACTTCAGTCCTGTGCTCCTGAAGCCACCCTGCTTACTCTGTCCTCATTCTTTGATTCTTTTGCTGCGCCGGCGGGATTCCTGCCTCCCGCAAATTGACGAGCGGCGGCCAAAAGTACACTTGATTACCTGCAGCAAGGGTGCCTCATGTGCCACTTGTGGCCCCTAGAGGAAGTGGCAGGGCCCCTGACTCAGGGGTGACAAAGGCTGTACTTCAGCATTGTAAAGCCGCAGCTGGCAGCGGTCTGAACCAGATCTGGCAGAGTATAGTGCATGTAAATTCATTCTAATATTATCGAGCAAACTTTTACAAAATCATTTTGGATGCGAGCAGGGTAAAACTTCGTTCACCAAGCTTGAAATTGATGAGACGACCCAGCAATTTCAGGACTCAGCTCATTCCTGAAAGCTATGCATAGGGTTGACTGATTGCAAAAGCATTGCCTGCATGCAAGCTTTCAGTTCAGTGTGTCGCAAACGTTGTCGCCATTGTTCGTCTTCCAAGCGTGGGGTGCCAAATTAGTGCGGTGCCCCACGTGGGCGAAGATAAGGTGAGGTGGACCCTTGATCTGTTTCCTATCTCCATCGTAGCGCCCGCAAAATTGCATTCCTCAGAACATAAATTAAAGTTCCTAATACGTTCTTCGATTTTGATTCAGATATTGTAACTTATCGTTGAGGAACACAGGTGATCTTCAGGACCACAGTGACGGATCCCTCCTTGTGATTCTCTTCATTAGATACCAGAAGCTGAAGCGTCTGTTTTAGATTCTATAAGACTTAATCTATTTCGAGCTATCCTTTGGGACCACAAAAGGGGGGAAGGCAACACTTGCAGCTACGATTGTGACTGATATTTCATTGCTGGCTGCTCGTAGGGCAAGTCCACATATTAAGGCGACCTACAGCGATCATCTTGCCATAAGTGAGTTTTCCTCCTGATATGTGTATCCAAATGGCTAGTTTCGCACTGACGCAAGTCCATGATCTCATTCTGACGCCGACGATCTTGTTGCTGTACCGGAATACTTCTTTACTTTTCAAGAGTTCTGCGATGAAAACGCAAGATCTCCGTTTAGAAAGAGATATATTGCGCCTGTCCGCTTAGGGTAGCTATCTCGTTGTGAGTGTGAGAGTGAAATAAAGGTTGAGCCCAGCGCATCAGACATCCTGCTGAGCAGCACTGGCCTGTTTCGGTGCAGGAAAAAATGGTAGCGACCCACATGCACACAAGGCTCGACAGAGCATTTGCACAGCCAGCAGCCGCCCTCCCCTGCCGCCGCACCTCTGTCAGGACAATGGCTGCCATTGCAGCGCCTCCCAAGACTAAGCTCAACACACAGAAGTCTGAGGAGGTGAGCCCCTTCGACAGTATCCATGTCCCATTGTGTGTCATGCAGTGCGTGTTATCAATTTTGTCAAAGCTACATATCGAAGTGTGGTCCATTGTAGCGCTGTGCGTGAGCAGACACCTGGATTTTTATCTAGTGGATGCACTGGAGGCTGCCAGAACCCCATCAGAGGGGGCCCATCACAGGGGGAACTGAAGGAGGCTGAGATGTCAACACATGGGTGGTGCCTGCAGATCTTCGCAGAGGCCCAGACGCTGCTGCCGGGAGGAGTCAACTCGCCAGTGCGTGCCTTCAAGTCTGTGGGCGGCCAGCCCATCATTTTTGAAAGCGTCAACGGCCCCTACTGCTTTGATGTGGATGGCAACAAGGTGCGCTCGAGGCCTCTTCATCTCCTTGGCTCTCTTTCTCTCTCTTAACATGCCAGCGGCCTTCACATGTCCATGCATGCCCGTGCCCTCTACAACGCCTGGTGTTGTATGACTTGGTCTTTTGGACTGTAGTGACTGCTTTTCCAGTGACCAACTTATGAGCTGCCAAGATCTTACAGGATGTGCAACTTCTCAGATTGTAAGACTGCTATTCAAGAATGGGATGAATGAATTGGCCTGAGCTCGGGTGGCTGCATTTCTGTGCGCAGTACATCGACTATGTGGGCAGCTGGGGTCCTGCCATCGTGGGCCATGCGCACCCAGAGGTGACAGCGGCTCTGGCGGAGCAGATCAAGAAGGTGTGCCCCTTTGGATTTGAATGCAGATCAATCATAATGCACGTGGTTGTTTTTCTTAGTGCTGCACGGATTCCGGTCCACTTGTGCGCCAGGGGCTGCCTGTCAGTGACTGCATCACATTCCCTTTTTCACAGTCCTGGCCAAGGTGGAATATTGGCATGCACCCGGGGTCTTACAAGACGTGCCTGAGCCCTCTCTTGGGGACCAATCAGCCGTTTATTGGATGTTCACTGGAATAAAGTACTCCTTTCATTACAGTTGCTGTACTGCAGGGCACGTCGTACGGCGCCCCCTGCGCGCTAGAGAACGTGCTGGCCAAGGTGGTGATCGACCGCGTTCCCTCCATCGAGATGGTCCGCTTCGTCAACAGCGGCACTGAGGCCTGCCTCTCCGTGCTGCGCCTCATGCGCGCCTTCACCGGCCGCGACAAGGTGCGCGCAATCATCCCCTCGCCCTCCATTCCAGTAACTTGTCTCGTCCGGCGCGCGACCTGAGGTGGCTGAGATTGCCCAGAATGATGTGCTGCCCCGGTGCATGGGAGCAAAGCATGCTGCTGTTCCGTAGTGATCGACAAACCTTCAGCGCCATTCTTTGTTGAGGAAAGAGGGAGGCATCGTGCATCCTTTTCATGGGTGCACAAACCCAGAACGGCTGCTGATGGTGAACTGCACGGGCGCAGGTGCTCAAGTTCGTGGGCTGCTACCACGGCCACGCAGACAGCTTCCTGGTGCAGGCTGGCTCTGGTGTTGCCACCTTGGGCCTCCCAGACTCCCCAGGAGTGCCTGCTTCCTCCACAGGTGAGCCCGCAAATTCTAGTTCACCTGTAGCTCTTCTGCATTGCCTTTCTATGTGATGTAACCTGGAATGCGGATTCTTCCAGAACAGCTTGAGGTCTTGTCTCTGAGGTCACAAGGCCATGAAGCTTAGGAAAGAGATTTGTAGCTGGAGCAGAGGAGAGGTGTCGACTGCAGAGGGCTTGCACAGGGCTTCACCTAGCACTAGAGGGCAATCTTTCCTTGAAGGACAGTGTGAAGGAAGGAGAAGTGCGCTGCATCCACCACACTGCTATGACCTCTGTCTGCACCTTGTCTGCAGACGTACCTTGCCTCTCTACCAAGTTACTACAGCCTTAGTATAAAGTACTGTTCGCAATGCAGCCACCACGCTGACGGCGGAGTACAATGACTTGGAGGCCGTGCGTGCGGTCTTTGAGGCCAACAAGAACGAGCTGGCGGGTGTCATCCTGGAGCCTGTAGTGGGCAATTCCGGCTTCATCCCTCCCACACAGGAGTTCCTGGAGGTGCGCGACGTTCCCTTTTCTCTCCCCCTTCAGCTCTCTAATAAAGTACCCTCTCCACGAGTCCACATGAGGAGAGACAAGAGGAATATCCGCTCATGTTTGAGAGTGCTTGTGAGGAGGAGCATGCCCTGTGCCACGCCCTTCGAGCCCCTTCCAAAACTCTATACATACAGCCTTGCTGTGAGGCTGGCGTTGGGGTCTTAGCAGAGCTTCTGCCAAGCCCTGTGAGCCGAATCTGCTCCCTGAAGACCTCACTAGAAGTGGGCAGTGGAAGTGGGCAAAAAAGATGGCTGCACGTGCCACATTGTGGTGCTAGTCACCTCTGTAGACGGCAAGCTTTGTTGGGCGAAAGTGAGGTTTGGTAAACCACTTCTTGGGGGAGCCCTGCCAAGGGGCCATTGTAGGAAGCATAAAAATTGTAGACAACGGATCTTTGTATGCATGGGTCAGATCACCTGAATTCTTACTATTATTATCACCACCTTGAGTTGAGGCAAGGTGGGGTTTAGGGCTGCTGGGACAAGGCGATTCATGTCTGACATGCACCATATTGGTGTCTTTGATAGATGCGCCGTGGAAACAAGAGAGTTGATACCTTCAGGGTAGCAGCTTGCTGCATGGCTGAATTCTACATTTTACTGGCTGATAAACTTGGACTGGCTCTGACATGGTGGAGAAGATGCGAAGATAGGCCGAGTTGGAAGGCTGTCATAGAAAGGCTGCTGCGACGCACCTAAGCCTCATGTGGCTTGGATAGGGCGTGTAATGATAATAACAACTGGCTGACGGGTGTGTGGTGTGGTATTGGCAGGGCCTGCGGTCGCTGTGCACGGAGCACGGCACGCTGCTGTGCTTTGACGAGGTCATGACCGGGTTCCGCATCGCCAAGGGCTGCGCGCAGGCGCACTTCAACATCATGCCCGACCTTACCACCGTGCGCCGCTGACCTGCTTCAGAGTACACCCTTGGAAGCACTTGCAATGAATTTAGGCAATGAGCATGTCTATGCTGGCTGTCGAGTGTAACTGGCTGGATATTGGGGGTTTGGGCTCATGCCCGTCTGTTGGTGTGGCAAAGCTGTAGCGAACCCTCGGCTCAACCCCTAAAGGCTGAAAGAAAGGGCCTTGATGGGAAATAGAGACACTTGCGCCTATACACCTGCAAGTGCCTCTATTTTCTATCAGACTATGCATACGTATCAGGTTAGGCATGCGCTTCTCATGATGCCACTCATCATGCAAAAAGCTGATCGTAGTTCTGCTGGCTGCAGCTGGGCAAGGTGATTGGGGGTGGACTCCCTGTGGGCGCATATGGAGGCCGCAAGGAGATCATGCAGATGGTAGCGCCAGCAGGTAATTTGAGTTCCCACACATTTTCACCGTCCTGCTTACTGATCTGCACGTCACATGCTATTGGGACACAGACTGATCTGGGCAAATAAGACATTCCGACTCCTGGGAAGCTTGGCACGTGCGCGGGACAACGTTGCCTTCTCACTTTCTCTTCCTCAAGCTTAAAGTGCTCGCTACCCTCATACCTTGAGGCTCTCGGGAACATCAAGAGGGGTTCATGCGGCTTCTTTTGCAGTTGACTGGATGCCAGGGCACCTGCGCGGCCTCTAGGCGAGGCAGTACATTGCATGGCACTCAAAGAAGGATGCATGAAGACAGTCCTGATAAGAATTCCTTGTGCATGCGCAGGTCCCATGTACCAGGCAGGCACACTGTCAGGCAACCCGCTCGCCATGGTGGCCGGTATCAAGACCCTGGAGATCCTAGACAGGCCAGGGGCCTACGAGCATCTGGACGCTGTCACTGGCAAGCTCATCAAGGGCCTGCTGCAAGCCGGGCGCGAGGCTGGCCACGACATGTGCGGCGGCCACATCAGCGGTGAGTCACTCCAGGCAGATCATAATATCAGAGGTTCTCATATTGATGGATGATGTTAGAGTAATGCCCGGCCTGGTGATCGGCGTTTGTTTTCCAATGCCAGACTACGATTTGCGTAGTTTTGCTCACATCAGTTCTAGATTGCTGACTGTCACCTTGACCCATTGGGCAGAATTTCGAATGATGTAAGCAGCACATGCATCACAGCTCAGCATCGGAGAAACACCCAGCAGATGGGTGTCATCAGTGCTGCAGAACAATCACACAATCCGTCAGTCATCCAGGTGGTGATGTGGTTAAATGTGGTGAGTTCTGGTGATGCGCATGCAGGCATGTTCGGCTTCTTCTTTAACAAGGGCCCAGTGAACAACTTTGAGGACGCCAAGCAGTCGGACACGGCCAAGTTTGGCCGCTTCCACCGCGGCATGCTTGAGCACGGCATCTACCTCGCTCCCTCCGCATATGAGGTAACAACCCCTGCGTAGTGCCAGATAATCCCCCATGCAGATGCTGTAATTCCGCATTGCTCTGGCCCCTTTGGCATCCGTATGTGCGTTTTCTTTGCGCTTACTGAGTTCAGGACAGAGCAGTTAGTGCGGACCAGCGGGCTTGCAAAGCAGGGCGGTTTGTTTTGGGTGCTTTTATGTTCTGTGAGGGAGCAGGGCCTATTATGAGCGCCATTTGCTGCGCAGGCTGGCTTCACATCACTTGCCCACACTGACGAGGACATTGAGGCCACCATCCAGGCAGCACGCGAGGTCTTTGCCGAGATCTAGATTTGCATCATTTTTGGCAGATCAATTTGAGAATGTGACTTGTGCATGCTACAGTGCGCATTGTAGTGGCCATGTCTTGACAAGCACCTGGTGAACAACCCAAGGAATGCCACAGATGGGACATAAGTCATGCTGACGAGACGATTCAGCCTCTTTCCGTTCCTTTGCTTAAAATTGGTGTGACCACTTCAAAGCAGCAAAGCTGGTGGCCTTGGTTTGAAGGTCACTACCTGGTTTTCATTTTTGGAAGCGCTTGAGAAGAAAAAGTTTGTGCAATATAGACAAGTCCAGATTGCATTGTGCTGATACGGTCCACTAGAAAACACGGATGGGACAAGTTTGGTTTAGCTTGAAGATTGGGATGTTTACAACAGTAATGTCTGCAATGATCGTGGTGGTTTTAAGACCCCATTCCCAGTCCTGACTCTAATTAGATGCATTTAGCCAGGGCATTTATGCGCACATTCGTCACACAAGCACAGAGCGCTGATGTCAACACCACTTATACGGACTCTGAAAAAGACCTGAACATTGTGACAAATAGTGCCTACTTGAACACCTTGACCTCCACATTCTCCAGGCCGTCAATCTTGTCCTCTTCGCACAGCAGGGAGCTGATGCGCTCGCGGACAGCCTGAACATCAACAGAGCGCTGCCTGTCGATACAGATTAAATCAGGAGAGAGTGCATACAGGAGAGATGGCATGCTTTAGAGAAAGGGGCATGCAGGTATCAAGACAGAGCGAGCAGCAGAGATAAGATGAAGGGCTGCCTCGCGAGTGACCGTCAAATAACAACAATTAATGAAAGTCCGGCCCAGAAGCACTGGTACACAGCTAAATTGGCTTGAGGCAAAGACAACGAGGATGAGTGGTTTGCTGGCATGCAGGCATTCTTCCAAATCATCCATCACTAGACAACCTCCCTTTGGCAGAAATCAACTGGACACGTTTGCAATATTAGCACTGCAGGAAAGGGCCTGGAACTCACCGCATCGCTGGTGTCGACCTTGTTCCACTCATACAGGGGCAGGTCAAAGCACTCCTCCACCATGATAGCCGGGATCTCCTGCCCACGGAAGATCCACATCCCCCTGTGGCATATAGATAAATACCTCAGCGCCTGCCAGCTAATCACCTACAACTCAAGTGGCGTTTCACTCGTCACCAGATGCTTTCGTTCATTACTAAATGAGATACGTGCACGTGCTTTCTGGGCGCCAGCCGCAGTCAGTCATTTGCGCAGCCTTGACGTGTGGGCAAATGAATGCAACATTGAGGGGAGGTCACAGTCATGTCCACTCTTTCCATGGCAGAATCAGCATCCCTTCGGCAGTGAGCTAAGACTGTGAACACAATAATCGGGCAGGAGGGGGCACCTGATGGGGAACTGGCCCTTGTCGTCCTTCAGGATGGACATGACTGCAAAGGCGTGCTTTCGCACGTAGTCAATGCGCTGCAGGAAGCCGCCCACCTGCACACAGTATTAAGTTGACCATCAAAATTTTGCATGCACCCAAAACTCACTCAGCATGTACCACAGAGCATGCAGCAGGGTGCGCACAGTTGAGCAACCGGGAATCATGGCATTGAAAATCCTATAAAGAGCTTCAGGAGCAATGAGCAGACAGGAGGGGAGGTGCATGCCTTGTTCATGACGATGAAGTTGACGGTGTTCTCCTCGGGGTATTTGTACTCGCAGAACCAGATGCTGTAGCCCTCCGGGTCAAAGCCCTCAAAGTGCTGCGCAATATACAGCAGCACACTGTCATTGTTGTGCCCTTAGCGTGGCTTTGCAGAAGTGTCGTCACAAGGAACAAGATCTGCATCTTCTGATCAGGGGGCAATGAAAGACTCCGCTGCAGCATGAGCATGACTGAGCTTTCAACACTTTGCAGCATCTCCACATTTTCAGCATGCCCGTCGTCAACAAAATCTTGCGAGCCCGTGACCCTGAGACGGCAGCCACAGCTAGCACGCAGAAGCCGCGGAAGGGATGCTCACTTGCAATCCAATCGCGTGCGGCTAGTTTCCCCTTAATTCGCCCTGTTCCTGTTCGCTGACGGACACCCATGCACGGAGGGTATCCGTCAGCGGAGTGGACAGCTTCCTTCGTGGAGCATTGTGCGGGTGCGCACCTCGTTGTTGGGTGAGTTGGGGATGTCGGCGCCGTTCCAGAGGCCGTTGACGCAGATCTCTTTGAACTTGGCGCCGGGCGTGTTGGAGTAGAGCCGCTTCCACGAGTCCATGATCATCTTGCTGGGCGGCAGCGACGCCAGCGGGTCCTTCGGCTTCGGCGCGGGCTTCTCCTCACCCTCCTCTGCAGCCGCCGCCTCCTGCACCGTAGTAATGATATTGTCTCAGTAATAATTTTAATTTGCCCCCCGTTTTTGTGCTAGCGTGCACTGTAAGTATCACATGCACATGTCAAGGCATGGATCCCCTTACTGCAGGCAAACTCTGTAAGAAGGACTCAATTGCTTTGCAAGCACGACTCTACTTGCAGCCCAAATGGATGCATTATCAGTTTATCAGCCTGAGTGTCACATCAGGCGTTTTGAGGTCAGGATCATCTCTGCAGGGACACTTGTTCTGCACCTTTGCAGCAGGCGCGGGTTTGCTCTCCTTCATAGGGGGCTCGGGCTTGCTCTCCTTCTTGGCAGCAGGCGCGGGCTTGTCATTCTTCTTGGCCTGGTACGTCAGGGCCTCCTTTGCCAGGGCCACCTCTCCCATGACCTTCTTGAACTCCGGCTGGTTCACCAGCGTCAAAAACCAGCGCTGCACATTGGGAAAATCCTTCCTGAAGGCCTCGTCGAACAGCTGCGCCAACAAACACATGACGTCAGCGCTTGAAGACAGTCCATGACAGTCCGTGATCCACTGCATCTGAAGCTGCCAGCTTGACCTGCTGAACATGAAGGCACCTGATGGGAAAGGCAGGGATGCCACCACTTTACTCCAGGGAGCCATGTGGCTGCACACGTGCCCTAGTATCTAGCATGCACCCGAATGGCGCTCTAGTCAGCACTCGCACCCATCTGGATGAATATATTTATAGTTGCAGACAAGCCTTACTGTTTAACAAGGACTGGATTGGCGGTCTGATTTGAACGATACATCTTCACGAGACCCAAGAATTCTTCAAGACTTGCCAGCCAACAAGTGAGTAGTTGATTGTCAATTGAGCATTTTGGGTGCAATATTAGTTGCTGAGACAATGGAGCACCTTGGTGTAGCCGTGGTAGAGGTTGGCGGCACCGATGATGTCAGCGAGAGTGACAGAGTTGCCCACCAGGAAGGTGTGGGTAGCCAGGTACTCGTCCAGAACTCCCAGGGACTTCTTCACCGTTGCAATGGCAGCCTCCTCTTTCTGTACCCCGCTGAATAATCTCAGCATATAGCAACTCGTAGAAGATGGGATGCCCACCTCATGTGCATGTAGCAACAAGCATGCATCAGCTGGCCGGCTGTCAATAATCGCATCCTCAAAGAGTTTAAATCTTCAAGGGTGCTTTGAGTGAGCAGGGTGGGGCCCACCTTCTTATTGTACTCCATGTAGCCAGCGATGGGATAGTACCAGGAGGCAAGTGGTGCATCCAGCTCCCCAGTGGCGAACTCAATCCACTGCTCGACCAGAGCCTGCATTGCAAAGCCCACAGCAGCTCAGACTCTGCACTGGGCTTTTTCGCAAGACAGAGACAGACCACCAAGATAGTTCTCCTCAGGTACGCATGCACACAGTGCTGGCAAGTCTCCCAGACGATGTGAGCTTACGGCATCGTATGCCGTGGCGCCAAAGAGGCCCTTGTCTGCCAGCCGAGCCACGTAGCGAGCAATTGCATTGCTCTCCCAGATGCCTCCTTCAGGAGTCTGCAAAGTTGGCACCTGTACCGCAAGAGATTGAGTGTCAGAAATGATCATAACTTTAAGGTTTGCCATGTACAAAAGGCGTTTTTGGCTTGAGTCAATGAACAGCATTCACAGCGATCTGAAGGAAACAATGTACACAAAGTCAGCAGCAATCAATTCGACTGAAAGCGATCACATCGACAGATTGGAATCTGATCACATTTACAACCTACACTTCTTGATCAGGAAGCACTTGTAAATCCCATGCATTGGAAATTCGTCTCATCCATCATCAACAAGTTGTTCTTGTGCTCCTGAAGAAACGTTCTATCCGTCGTTTTGCAACATCATGAACATGACTGGAATAATTTGGCAGCACTCACCTTTCCATTTGGGTTCAGCTTCAGGAACTGCGGGCTTTTGTTGGTCTTTCCCATCTCGAAGGCTGGCACGTCGAGCTTGACGCCCACATACTCGGCCGCAATCTGCGCCTTCCAGGCGTTCTTGTTGCCGGGAAACGTGTACAGCCTCAGATTAGACATCGTGCCTAAATATTTCCTTCCTGGATCCTATAATATTTCTGTGTTGCTTGACGGCTGCTCTGACAGATGCACAAGAAGAGCATCAGGGTTTTCAAGGGATAAAAGGAAACACATGTGTACAGTCGGTTGCTTCCCTTGTGAGCCAAATCCATTTTAGCTATCCACTGTTGAAACGTTTTTAAAACAGACAAAATCAGGCCAGCATAAAACGACATAATAGTTGTGTCAATATTTGTTGTGGCTGCAGAAGGAAATCCGAGGATCATCATGCGGACTGGAAACGTTTCATCGCAGATCACCTCACCCTGTTCAACTTCTTACCGTGTTCCTGCCAGCTGCTATGTAAACATAAGAAACTTGTCCACTTCTTCAATGGGTCGATCGGTGCCACATAGACATACAGCAGCATTCACACGAACCCAACCCACAAGACAACGGATGTCTGTGAGTACCTTTGCTGGAATCAAGGCTGTGGACACGTACGATGGGAAATTTGATCTCACCAAGGAGTCTGACGACACACTCAGAGCACTGCTGGGCTCAGAGGTGTTCTGCAAGCAGGCACGTTTACTGGCTCTACATGCATATTTTTGGGAATGAAGCCGCACTGGGGCTTCTTGAGTGCACGTAGGATGTAGCACTTCTAAAGAATCTTTCAACCTGCAGGTGGCCAAGGAGACAGAACAGGCAGAAGGGACACGGGTGGAGTACTCTGGGGTGTTGTTTCAGCCTGTTCCGTGGAGCCCCACCACGAAGAAGGGCATGCCCCAGGAATTTGAGAAGTACCATGCCGATCCAGACTACGTCATGATCAACATCCCTCCAAACTTCATGTTCAAGGTACATGCCGCAGCAGACATAATGCTCCGTGTACTTGCGCGTGGTCTTGCTGGATCTCATTCTGCTGGATCTCAAATTTCTATGCTTTGCAACTTAGAATGTGCCATTCAACCGCCACAAGAAAAGACACCTTCATCTTGGTGCCGCAGGCGAAGGTCTTCAAGCCCGCCAGACTCTGTGCCATCTACCGGAAGATCTGAATGCGCCCAGCGTGCCTAGCTGCGCAGTCATGCGATTGCTTTGGATACTGTATCTTATGTAGCGAGTGAGCACCTGCAATGGATCGGTTTTTGACCAGCAATTAGGCCAGCCCAGATGTGCTGAGTTGGAGAGTCAGATGGTATCTGGCCAAGCATCCCTGGTTTGGGGGCGTGCTCACATGTCAAAATTTGGCTGAGGATGCCACATGTCAATCTATTCTTTGAGATTGAAGAGTGACACCAAAGATGGCTTGTAACATAACTCACAATAAATTACAGGGCGCCAGTCACCGAAAGGTCCTTGGGGAGGCATGAAGATGCTAGACAGCCAACGACACCACTTCATGCCATGCATGCATGCATGTGATATGGCGCAGGTCCACCTGACATGTCCAGTCTCACAAGACGTGCACCCCTTGGAGTTTGCATGAGGTCACAGCAGCGTCAGATGACATCAGATAATCGAAGATCATGTGATGCAAATTGACACCGCCCGTCACATGATGTCAAGTGAACATCCCTTCAGCCCTGGTGTCTGATGATGTTGGCATGAAACCGCTAAATTTTTACGCTCTCCCTTTCTGACGCCACCTGGCGCCATTGCAGTGCCGGTGTTGCAAAGGCGCCCTGAATGCCCTGCATCGATTCGCGTCACGAGATTGTATCTGTCCAGTGATGATGCATGAGCTCTGATGTAAAGATGCCATTGGAGAGGTCCTGACATCGATGATATCACCTGCTTGCCAGGTGTGTGGTGCCCATCGTCAGGTGGAAGGGTGACATGGGCTGATGCCATGAATGGGTGATGTCTCAAGACGTTCGTAGCGTCTTGTGATAATACCTGGCCAAGCATTGAGCCCTCGCCAATCCTTGGATAGTATGCGGCCTCCTCGTGTGCTTACATTCTTGCAATGCTTTTCTAGAATTGGATGACAATCTTGCTAGCGCTGCGCTCTGCCGCAGTCAAAGGGGCTCTAATGATCTTCCAGCAGAGAAACCACCGACGTGACCAAAGACCATCATGCCACCAGTTGGAAGCATGCTGCTATGTGTCAAGAGATGTTGACAATTCTTGTCCCCTGTGCCACTTTGTAACTGTATAAACAGCGCTTATGGCCGAAGCTAGTCTGACACAATCTCGGCAGAATGGCGTTTTTGCAGTATTAGTTATTCGCTGTGCCTAGCAACCTTGCTATATATAGTAAGTAGATAATAGACACTTTGCAAAAGGACCATCAGCGCTCACAGTCCAAAGCCCACATGGTTAGTTGCCCAGGCTATGATGCGCTTCACTTCTTCTTAGTGCTGCCTCTGATTGCAATGCCTTGCGTGGTTGCCCCAACGAGAGCATGCATGTCGATAATCTTATCTGCCTCCCATGGAAGCTTGGGGTGCTTCGCTTCATAGTGGATCTGCAGGCAACACAAAATTCACTCATAGGCAAAGGGTGCCAATGACATCATTCGTGTTGTGAGCCAGTCAGCTTCCACAGTGTAAATAAAAAACCTGACTTTAACAAAGGCCCCATCACTTGGACGAGATGGAGTCCATCTTGAACTGTCCTCTCGCCGGAAGCTGTCTTGCTCATTCGCAAGTGGGACCAGCAGACCTCAGCAGCTCACCTGCATGGTCTTCATGTCTGGCGCCTGCTGAGCACAGGTAGGGCACTTGTACTTTGCATGGCCTGCCTTCCCACCCAATCTGTCCTCCTTGCCAGCATTGCCGCCGCCCTTGTTTTGAGTCGAAGCGGCAACCTTGGCCTTGATCTCTGCTGCTGTGTGCTTTGCTGGCTTCGCCTTGCCCATCTAATCTACCCTGTAAGCATATGAAAGTGCACCACATGAGGATTGCGCCCATTTGGCACATGCGTGGCGATGCAACAAACACCGCAAGCTTCAGCACAGTAATTGCCAAGTGCATGTGACAATGTCAGATGGCGAGATGCTCTGCATCCCTAGCGAGACACCAGTAGGGCACCACACCTCAAAGTGCCACAAGCTCACGGACAGAAGATGCTACGCTCTCACCCAACGATACCTCCTGTGACGCTCCGTGAAAAAGAAAGGCCCAGGTCCTGCACCAACTGCATCTTTCAGTGGCCTGCCATGCTGTATGGTGTCTCAGTTCAGCCCCAAACAGCTGCATAGGTGGCAAGAGCCTAGGGATGCTCTATACATGAGACTCTGTGCCCACCCGATCTAAACTCCTCTCTCTTTTTCTGTTTGTCCCTAATTGGTGTTGGATGCAGCCATCATCAAATTTTCACTGAGTTTCGGCTGGCTGCTGTGAAAACACTAAGTGCAGGCTGGTCGTTTGTTCTTTTCTCCAGGCACCTAGAAAAAGAGGCGATTGTTCATAGCTTACTCACCTGCAATCTGTGGGGCTTTGTGAACCAGAGGCGCCGCACACTTGGTGTTTAAAGGGAGAGCAGGATGTTCTGTTGCAAAAACTTTCTCTCGCAGCTTTTGCTCAATGATCTGCACTACACTGCAGATTGTCCTTCTTGTATCCTCTCCCTCTTCCAACTCGCAGTCAAGCTTGGTTTACTCTTCAACAACCACTTTCGAAAGGTTGGCCAAAAAATTGGGCACGTATTATATTGTGGTCTGCCCTTCCAATGAAGGTTGTCGGCATCCATGACTCACTGCAGATCTCATGAAAGATGTAGTCCTGTGTTTCAGCAGTTGATACTGTTCATGATGATTTAATAGTACTTCCCAATGGCCGATGTCTGACAGCGATATCGTGAACTTCAATTGCCTTCCTTTGGCAAAGTGGACGGGATTCAGATCTGAATCGCACATAGTACGCATTTTCAAGATTTGAGGGCCTATTCAGAATGATCAGAGTATTCTCTAACCTACTGCGCAATGGCTGTGCCATGCGATCACTCGGAGCATCACCGTTTTCTGCGGCACGTCCTGCATCCACTCTCGGCAGGTGCGTCATACCGATAGTTTCTCATCCATGTCGATCCGTAACCCCCGATGACGCGGGAAATATTGCACAAGGTGATGCAGTATTGTTATATTTTCTAAATGTTACTTTGATACGTTTCGCTTTTCTGGCTAATGTGCCTGTGATGACAAGGGAGCTCTCCTGGTTGCAGGACGTTCGCCACTTCCTCTGCTGCCACTTCAGGCGCTGATGAGTTGGTCAAGATCGGCTTTGTCGGGGCAGGGGGTGTTTCTTTTGGCACTGCAGAAGGCCCCTGGAATCATTCTGTGCGGCTAGAAAAGCAGCCCAACGTCCAGTTCACTGCCATCATCGATCCCAACCTGGACCTAGCGCAGGTACAGATTGGACGTTGCAATGCAAGTCGCACGTGAGGTCCAATGCCGGCCATACTTTATGTCCCATGTTGATCAGCAGGGCAAGAGAGTTTCTGCGGCTTCCTGTTTGCAGCTTGCCTGACAAACGGTTACATGCAATCGCAGAAACGGGTGGACGATCTCAGCAAGGGCTCTTATGGCCACAAGTGGAAGGGCTGCCCTGTGTACAAAAGCTACCAGGCCATGCTGGAAGAATCTAAGCAGGAAAACCGCCCGGATGCTATGATCATTGGCGTTCCACCCATGCTTCACGGTGAGGAAGCAGTGCCAACTTGCTACTGGCGCTCGAGGACTCTCTGTCAACGGATTGTTGGTGCAGACTGTTTGTTTGCACTGAGCAGCTGATCAAAGGAATTCTCGTCTTCAGGAATTGGTGTGATCATGTCCTCATACTTGGTGACATCTTGTACACAGGCTCATTGGATGTGCCTTCGTCTGCGATGGAGCTTGATCTGGCAAAGGCAGGGATGCACATGCTTGTGGAGAAGCCAATAAGCATGCGCCCTGCTGAGGAGGTTGAGAGATTAGCCCAGGTGAAAATGCTATCGCTATCTTGGTGCTCTGTCCCGATACCAGAGTTGCTCACCAGCCACTGTGAAGGCACAGATCTTGAGCATTCCACTTTCACAATCTGTACAATTATTTCGGCTCGCTGGCCTCAATCTTGTTGTCCAAGACTTCCTACTGGCTGATCAGTAAATAACTTTTGTTGGGATAATTGCACTGCTTATCATGGCTTGAGATATTCGATTATGTCGCCAGGTGCTGCATGAGATGGCAGATGAGAAGAAGCTGGTCATTGCAGTGGGCTACATGCTTCGCTACAACCCTGCCATTGAAACTGCCAAGGCACTCCTGAAGGAGGTATGCACCCCTTCGCATGCTACAGTGTCTCTGACTCCTGGTAAAAGATTATTAAGGCACTAAGAGTGTGCACCTTTGCCAATAGTTTGTCTGGCTGGTTTCTTATAAGCTGACTGGAGATGCTCTGGGCAGCTGGGGCGGCCGCTGACATCAATAGTGGGGCGTTACAACTGCACCTACAACAACATCTACAAGCCGCAGTGGTGGCACACACTGCAGAGCGGCGGCTGCATTGTGGAGCAGGCCACGCACTTTGTGGATGCCATGCGCTACCTGTCAGGCTCAGAGCTCGACCGAGACTCCATCCGCGCAGTCGCCGTGGGCCCTGACATGAAGCTCTCTGACATGCCGCCCCCGCCGCATGCCGAGCACGAGGTGGGAGACTCCTGCCCCTTGTAATTTCTTCTTGCCTTCTGGTACATGCCACGTACAATTCCAGGGGTTCCTGTCAGCAGAGCAATCAAAGGGGACAGCGCCACTAGGAGTTTGATGAAGAAGAGAAAGCATAAGAAAACCAATGTGAGACAGCAGTAGCACAGGCTGGTTCACATTGCTGCAGGGGTTATGCGCAAATGAAGCAGCACGGCCCCCAGATTACGCTGTCTTCAATCCGGGCTGCAGGCCCTAAGAAGCACTTGTCATTACCTTGAGATCTGTCTTTTTGCAGAGGTAGGCAGTGATGTGCTGCTGGATGACATATGCCAACTGCTGCTGAGCAGGTGCCATATGACATGAGGGTGAATCGTGCAACTCTGGCGGTGTTCAAATTTGAAAGCGGGGCGGTGGGTTCTTTAAACCACACGCTGCTGTTGCACGGCCAGAACTTCTTCACAGAGCTGGACATCTTCGGCGACGGCTTCCACATCATAGTCAGAGACCCCTACCAGAAGCCTGCAGTTATTGTCCGGCGGCCAAACTCAAATGACTATGAGCAGGTATGCACATTTGTCCTCAATGGGGCTGCAAGCACTTTGAGGTAGCGTCGTGTTGACCCCTACAAGCTTGAGATATGCGGGCGTATGCTTGTGCTTTTCAAGTTGTCACTCAAAAAAGTGTGGCGCTGATGTCGCGATTGCAGTTGGGCAAGCAATCGATTGAGAGTTGTCTTAAATTTCACCCTGTCCATGCGGACAGTGCATTTGGCCCAATGCAGCAATTTTGTTCAGTCCTAATCTTATGTTTGGTTTGAGCACTTCGCAATATATTATTGACATATTGACTGGTGCTTGCAGGTGCCCCTGGATCTGGGCCGAGACATGTATGAGAAGCAGTTCGATGCTTTCCTGCATGCGGTGAGGACGGGTGACCAGAGTGATGTGCGCTGCCTGTTCCATGATGCTGCGCGCACCTACGAGACCAGCTGGTGGATCTCAGCGGCAGCCGGCTCACCCGTCCCTGACAGCAGTGTGCCAGAATGAAGTGGCCTGGTTTGGGCCATCAAAATTTTGACATCAAACGAGTGGAATACTACGGTATATAACGATAATCCCACGGAACAGTACCGATTACCATACTGTGACCATCTGTTCTGCAGTGGTGGGCACATGCACATAATATTTGATGGTGGTATAGATGGATGCGATTGAGTGCTAGCAGCGGTGCTGAGAGCACTGGACTCCAGCAGAAAGGGCAGCCTCGCATTGTGCTGCTTACTGCAAGCAAAATGAGTGCTCTTGACTGTTTCACCAGGGATCAGTATGTGGTTTAAAACAGAGCAAAGTGCATTCGCTGGTGCAGAGTCTAAAACATCTGACATTCGAGGCAGATAAGGAGCTGGGTGACTGTGGCATGCATATGCTGCGTCCTAAATTGCAGTTTCGATTGAGCTGACTTGACACTGGTGAGACTTGATGTGACAAACGCTGCGGAAGAGAAGAGAGACCTTATAAACATTTACAAGAGAAAAGAGCTGGGTGCAAGGATACTGAACACCACGTCAAATCATCGATGCCAACAAACCTACACTGATCAAATGTCATCGACTGATCTGGAAGAATCAGTATCAATACAGTAGTGGGACCCTTTTTTGTCTTGATACAAGAAAATTAAAGATCTACAGGAAATTGACCAACAGCTACACTAAGCCAAGACTCAAAGACTACACACTACATTATACAAGCAAGTACAGGACCGGCATTCAAGGCAGGAAAAAATATCATTGCATGCGTTTGGAGTAAGGCTCCGTTGCGCAGGTAGCTGCACGGGCCTAATCGATGTTCACATCACGCTCATTTGAGCGCGCTGCTTCGGTCTTGCGGACCATCAGTGTCAGCACACCCTTCTCCACACTGCACACAACAACATTACCCATCAGTCTCGGAACAGCATCATCTCTCACAACAGCCTTTGCTGCCTCCAGCCCTCCCCGCCCTCAATGTCCGAGCCCATGTCCTCACTTCTGAGTGGCATGTTACAGTCAGCTAGCACAGAAAAGGTTTGCATGCACTATGGCAAGCGGCACAGGCAGGTTCATAGCCTAATGATGGGAGCCTCAGAAGCCCATAGCTGCATTACACCACCAGGTGCGCAACTCGCTTTCCACAGTAGCAAAAGAAACATTAAAATGCCACGTAGATACATGGGAAACATTGAAATCCCACGTAGATACATGGCAGCAGGGGAACGTTGAGGTGTAAAGATGAGTGGAATGCGCACCGGGCGGTGACGGCCTCCACGTCAGCGTCCTTGGGCAGCTTGAACTTGCGTTCAAACTTGCCGAAGCGGCGCTCGCTGCGGCGGCGCGGCTTGGCGGCGCCGTCAGCCGCCTCGGCTCGCCGGCGCTCGCCGCTGATGGTCAGCTGTCGCTCCTCCTGGTTCACGCGGATCTGCAGGCAACAGAAAACCTGGTGAGATCTGCATGCACTTGGCCATCAGAAAGGTGCTTGGCAGAACAAGCTGGCCAGAAGCGCAGGTGACAAATGCTTTCCTCCTTTAGTTGGATGCAAACACTTCAAAACCTATTCTGCGAAGAGCCTACAGCAGGAGACTATGAGGCCTGATCTGCATGGTCGGTAGGCAACGGGAGCCAATGTGCTTGGTTGGGGTCAAGAGTCGGACACCAGCACTTTGGTAGCAAGACTTCCCATCGGGGTGAGCGGGGAGCATGCCTTGATGTCGCCCTTCTCAAGGCCTGGCACGTCAGCGATGAAGTGGTAGCTGTCATCTGCGTCCTCAACGTCGATTGGGAGGATGAAGGCGCTGGTGACGTCATTCACAACCTGCATTTGAGGCACATACAACCTGTCAGTCAAATGTTATGCTTTGGCATTGTAAAGCCCAGCAAAGCGTACTTGAAGAGCTACCACTGTCAGCACTCTACATGCGCGAAAGTGACTGATGACTGCTAGACAGAAAGGCAGCTACATCTGCATAGGAACGAAGAAGCCAGGAAAAGAAGCGGACAGATGAGGCTGTGATGGATAAGACAGACCGACTGCGCAGAACCTAATGCAACTAGCAGAATCCCGCACCTCGTTCATGTTGTCCCAAGCGGACTGGCCGCGCTCCAAGTTGCGCATCATCTCCTGGATCTTGGCAGGGTCAGCCGACACGCCCCACATGCGCAGCAGCTGCTCCCAAGACTGCGGGTTTGCACCAGCACCCCAGAACACCTGCGGCCCAGCGCCTGACAGGCCACACAAACAAATAAGTTGAGGAGTCACAAATGCACGTCTACACAGCAAGGGAAGGAAGGACAGCTCACTGGACAGCAAGCTTGGCAAAAAGTTCTGTGCCACCGAGATCTTGTAAGAATCTCACCAAAAGCGCTGCCGCCAGCCCACCCAGAGTTGCATCGTCCTGCCTGAGGTCGGAAGGCTGGGCGACTGGCGTAGTTGGGGACACCGCTGCAGCGGCGAGGCCGGAACATCAGGCACGTCGTGGGTGTGTGACGAAGCCTGCTGCCGGCGAAAAAAATTAAAGCACGATCACGATGTCAATAAACTTGCTACATATTTCAAATATGACGACGAAAGACGTCAAGAGGGAGCATAAACGTCTCTGTCGAAATCAGCAGAGGACAGCAGATTCCCTAGACTTTGGTTTGATCTCAAATCTCGTAAAGGCGTTGATCTCAAGCGTTGATCTCAGGCGTTAAGATTAATGATATCAGGGAAAGAAATTCCTCATGTAGAGATAGCAATGGCATCGTGTACAGAACAGAACTAATGACCGACGTCCTAGGCTAGATCATAAAAAGAACGACGAAGGTCCCGCACCTGCTGCTGGAGGACGCAGCACCTCCACGAGACACGAGAGGCGAGGAGACCTGAGACATCGTTGCTGTTGCCATTGTATTTGTCGTAAGCGTAATGTCAGTGATAAAGAGCAATCACTCAGCACCTTCAGTGATAAATTTATGAGGCGGCAAAGCAAGCTGGGCCCTTTTATAGTTACAAAGTGACCTGCTGTCCTCTTACGTATGCGTAACGAGGGCAACAAGAAGAAGGTGCTGGAAGGAACTGAGCCTGCTTTGCTGTCCAGGACAAGGCCGTAACCGTATGCAGGGTTTATATAGCCCTCTCTGCAAGGGTCGCGTTACATCTAGCTCTGGGCCCAGATTCACGCATGTTGTCGACATCACAGCATGCTGAACTTTCCTCGACTGCGGTGTCACTAGAAAAAGCGAGAGAATTCGTTTAGCGCTGAGTGGCGATTGGTAACCGCAGCTGCACATCCAAGCATCAGCGCAGGCCGGGTACAGGGCCCCTAGGCAGCCTGCATGCCTGCATGCCTGCGCATGCATGCAGGGTCCTCGTCCGTGGGATGTGACCCTCGTGAAACGACGAACTCAGTGGTTTCAGGCCCCAGCACACCAGGCTTGCCTGTAGTTGAGCAGCTGGGGCCCTCCGAGTCTGGTAGCGCCACTTCCAATGGTACCTGCATGCACTTTCCATACTGCTGTCACACGGTGTCATCAGCAGCATCCAAAATAAAGCCATGGTGTGTGTTGAAGTCAGTCGAACCCTTCAATTGCAGTCCTTTTGGTGTCCCACCAGGCTGCACTGCACTGTTGTGGATTGCTTGAATTCCATTCTATGGCCATACGGGGCCCAGACTGAAATTTTTCCTTTACCGATAAAAACGCTTTAATTATTCTGTTACGAGCACAACTTCAATGTGCTGGACTTGCAGCCGGCATGAACACCATGGTGACACACTCAGTGCCCTCAGGCCCATGTACACCAGACTAGCCCGGGCCCTCCAATTGGCCCCTGCAGGTCAGGGTGGGCGACAGCTGGCACCAGTAGTACCTGCATGCAAGCGGCGTATTGCAATGGCTGGGCCAGGTACATCAGATCCCTGCGGAGATCTGCTTTAGCAGCTAAGGACTCCTGGGCGGGTCGCCATATTGGCACGCCCGCAGGGAGAAGCTTCCACCGCCACTGCCAGGCTGACATGTGTCCGGCATGGCCAGCTGCTCTTCGGCTCCCACAGTCTCAAAGTTTCAGGTCAGCCGCTGTTGATGCAGGTATTTGCCAGCTTCTTTTGGCATCTGAAATGCAAGTCTGATGTAATGATCCCACTGCGGAAGCTTTCATGCTCGGGACTACTGGTGCAGCACAGGACTATAGAAATTGATGTTGCAGCCAACAGAGCGTGTGAAAGGGAGGGCTGCAAGCATATTCTGCATTACTGCCGTGCCTCTGTCCCGCATCACGAAATTAAAGGATCCAGGATGGTATTTCAACACGTCTACAGACCACGAACTCGTAAGGTCACAGGCTGCAACACAGAAGTCGTGTCCCACAGAGTATTGGACATTGCTCTTGTGAATAGAGGAAAGCACCAGAAAGGAACAATATTGCACCCCCGTCTGCAGCGGCTAAAACAGGTTCTTGAGAGTATCATGCATTGCAGCCGTATGTGCTGTCGCATGTCTAGAGACTATCCAATCACCGTGCCCCTGCCTAGCCACCTACACAAGGTCTTGTCAGGATCTACCAATCTGCTTATTTGGCCTGCGGGTGGGCTGCAATGTAGTTGATTGCATCAGCTGTGCTCAGGATCTTGTCTGCTTCGCTGTCAGGGATCTCCACTGCAAACTCCTCCTCAAATGCCATGACCACCTCCACTGTGTCCAAGCTATCCAGCCCAAGATCTTTTTGGAAGCTCGACGACGGGGTAACCTGGCCCCACAGAGAGAAAAACTCACTGCACTGTCTGACAGCAGACCTTCGGATTAGGAATAAGATGCAATCTTTCAATGAGACATGGCGTCAATTTTAGGATTCCCAAGAGCAAAGGTATCTGCCACGACTGTGTACATGCTGCCAACACATCGATGGTGTCTGCCCAACCCTACAGGATCAATGCGATCCAAAACACACGTACCTTTGATGGGTCCACCTTGTCGAAATTTTTCACGACATCCAGGACGCGATCTGTCACAACATTCTTGTCCAGGTATGTGCTTTCTGAGAAGGCGCGCACTAAGGAGAGCGTGGACGCTGCACCCACAACCTGCACTCTATTCACAGGGATGCTGACACGGGTCAGGATAGACGATCGCAGACCCTGCAGAGCTCCTAGAAGAGCCATAATTACTTTTGCCCGAAATTGGCCCTGTCTGGCTTCTTGGGAGGCAGCGGGCAATGTTCTTGCAAAGCTTGTGTAAAGTGCTACAATAGTATATCTCCCTTTTACCGAGGGACATAAGAAATCTAGGGGAGCAGGGATGCGTACACGATGGGCGGGACGAAGCAGACGGCAATGAACGAGGAAAGATGTTGCGTTTCAGAGGCCCAGTATTTTGTAGAAATGCGCATGAGCGTCATTTGCTCCCAGAGAATTGCGATGTCCAGATTGTCGCCATTCTGGGGTGCCACTGAAGCAAGCCTGCTCAAGCGCTTGGTCTGTTCCACTGCGACCACCGGCACACGAAAAGAATGCTACGTTAAGTGCTTAATAAATGTCCCTATCCTGTGAAGGATCAGCAATGCTGCCCGTTGAGAGATTTCGATCCAGGTAATACTTGATTGCCTTGAGAGATCACATTATATACGTCCTGTTTACCTCTGCCTTCCAATTTGATCGCCTTTTCTTTTGCTTCGCATTCGTGATCGATGCCTTTGAGTCTATGTTAGCCCTTATCACTAGGCACGCATATGTTCAGTGCCCCTGCATCACAGGGGAACCCGTTCGACACAGGTGTAGACCAGCACCTAGGATGTGGATGTGGACCGCCATTATCTTGGCGCTAATTTCAGCAAGCATGTCTGCAAGCAGTATTTCAGCCAGCGAGGATAGCTGCTTGCTGAGAGCAGGCTCCCTGGATGCCCTTCCTGCAGCTCTTGAGTTCCTTGATAATAATCAGGATGAGGCACAGCAGGATGTCCTTCAGCTCGTCAGATTCCCATCAATATCATCCATGCCACAGTATAAAGAGAGCGTGAGAGAAGCAGGGCAATGGCTCGTCAGACGCATGAGGAGAGCTGGACTTGAGGTCTTGCCCTAGCTTCTGTATCTCGCTTATTTTGTCATTGCATCCCTCACAGCTTTTGTGTCTTTCCTTCAGGTTCAGAGATGTCAATTAGTGTACCTGAAGAAGTGTCCTGACGTCTTTGGCATGCCCTCTACAGAATGTCCAAATGCTGCGCACAAACGGCTTACCAGCCGTATTTGCCCAATGGACACGAGCTCCGGCAGATGCTCCCACAGTTCTGATCTATGGTCATTACGGTACTTCCTCTGCTTCCCATGTGCATTTGACGAATACGAGAGCGCAGTAGATTTACAACCTAGATCAGATCTGCAAAGACTGATTGGAAGATGCTGCCTGCAGATGTGCAGCCGATCTATATCAATCACTTTGATCAATGGCCGCACAAGCCCTTTGATGCAGTAATAGAAGACGGGGATTTCATGGGCCGCGGAGTGGATGACAACAAGGGGAATCTGCTCATGGCTCTCCAGGTCAGTATGTTTTGGGACGTTGGGCACCAATTGCGCGCACCTTGCGAGCTCTTGTGCACATCAGCAAGCCAAATGTGAAGCGACACTGAGCCGTCCTGGATGCTCTGATCGCAGGCGGTAGAGGCCTACTTGAAGACAGGGGGACTGCCGATAAACGTGAAGGTAAGTTACAATTGGCAAGAAGCGAAGCCCAGTCACATGTCCATCACCTTTACCCTACTGGACCATAGCGCTCCATCAAGGGGAAGTGTCGGGCTGCTGCAAGGGGAGACAACTTGCATTACACCTCGAGGGATATATGGCATTGGTTGAGCGCTGCCCATGTCATGCAGTTTCTGTTTGAGGCGGAGGAGGAGACGGGAAGCGCGAATTTGGCGCACCTGCTGCGGAGGAAGAGGAAGCTGCTGGCAGCTGACCTGGCAGTTTCCAGCGATGGCGGCCAGGTCAGCGCGACGCAGGGTGGCATCCCCATCAGCATGCGCGGCCGAGTGTCATTTGAGGTGGATGCTGTCACAGCGTCCCACGATGCACACTCAGGTGCGCGCCGGCTGCCTGCACCAATCTTGGGAGGCTATTTGACCTCCTCCCATGAGCTGCTGGTATCTGATCCCACCCTCCAGGCCCAAATCCACCAGGCCTCTTGAAATGACCTTAAAGCCAAGATTCGCGGCTGCTCTGTCATGAATTGCGCGTTGCCAGGATTATCAAGTCTCCTTCTTGAATGCAAATCAAAACAATGCACTGCCAGCAGTGTTGGTGTGCAAGGAATAGTTGTCTTTGAATTTGCTGTCTGCACCATACAGGTTTTGTGGGAGGCTCGGTGCCAAATGCGGTGCATGCCCTCCTCAGCGTCCTCTCTTCTCTGCACCTGCCCAATGGCAGCATTGCTGTGGAAGGCTTCTACAAGTGAGTGACACTCCATTCGTCATCTGTCCACCTGATGGGTTAACACCAGAATGCTTGGTTTATACCTGCACTGCCATGCAATGACTGGATGCCAGAAAGTGAAAGACAAGTTGTACAGTATTAGCTCGACACTTGGGCTGCAAGTAGCCGATTTGCATACATTGACGCGGCTAATCAACGCAATTAACTTGGGAAAGGCATGACACAAGCTTATTGCATGCAGCGGGGTGAGGGAGATAAGTGAGGAGGACCAGCAAGATCTTGCTGCATTCCCCTTTGATGAAGACAGTGAGGTCGCCAACCTTGGGCTGAAAACGCACCATGGGGAGGATGGGTATTCCACCCTGGAGAGGCGGTATGCTCTGCTGCTTGATTGTCTAATGATAAGGCATCAAGAGCTCCTTCCCTGGAGCGTTGGGCAACTGTGGTTGCATTAAGATCGCCATGAACTGAGATAATCATTATGAGGATTCACAGTGCCTGAGTACCCCATACCCGAGCCAGGACTGACTTCAAATTTGCTCGCTTTGCATGTCATCTGACAGGGTGCCCCTTTGGAGGTCATCTGAATTTAGGGTCCAGAGGGTTACACATGTGCATGCACAGGTGGTTGAGACCCTCGTTGGAGATTGTGGGGGTTGGCGGTGGACACACAGGGGAGGGAATGCGAGGCCTGGTGACCTCAAAAGCCAGCGCTAAGGTCATGTGCAGGCTGGTGGCCGATCAAAATGCGACAGCTGTCCTTGAGGCGTTCAAACGTCACATGACTAAGCATGTGCCCCCGTATGCGCACATCAGCTTCCGCGCAGTTGCCCAGCAGGGCCGCCTGGTGACAGAGCCCTACCGCATGCCCAAGGACAGCCTCGGGAACCGTGCTGCTGCCAAGGTGACAGCTGTCACCCTTTCATAATTCTGCTCAGATATGTGCATTGCATCTGGCCTCCACTCCTCAGCATGATATGGATTCAGAGGTCGATTGCTAAAATTCACTGTGCTTGTGGCTAGATTGCAGCCTAAACAAGATGAAGTGTTTGTGCGCATGAGTCTATCATTTTGTGCATCTGGCTTGCTCCATTGCTTATGCGCCAAACATTTGCTGCAGGTGCTGAAGGAGGTGATGGGCAGTGATGTGCTCTGGTACATGGAGGGCCACTCGGTGGCATGTGTCAACCAGTTCCGGGAATCCCTTGGGATTCTCACCACCCAATTTGGCTTTGGCGTCCCGGACTACGAAGCACAATCCGAGCTGGATGGAGCACATAGAAATGACGAGAGGTAAGCCCTCAAACCTGGAATTCCATTGTATTCTCACTGGTCACCCCAAGCTGTCTGCCATTGCTTTTCTATCCTGGTGACTCACGCCCAGAGGAACACAAGTTTCTGAATTTTGTAGCTTTCAAAAACGTGAGGTGAGGATGGGCAGCTTGACTGTGTGCAGGCTGCCAGTGTCTACTTTCCATAAGGGCAGGCGGGCATGGGTCATGCTGCTGCATGAGATCTCTGTACAGTCAGGCTCGCAATCTGCTCACCAGCCTCTGTCTTGTGCACAGCTTGCTGACGCTGATATTGAGGCGCACAGTGAGGACTTGTGAGTTTGTGTCCGCTCAGCGTGTCATCTTGGAGTGCACTGCTGTGCGCTGACCAATTTCACTCCTGCCAGCTTCAGTCTGGCATGCGTATAATTAGTCGCAAGCACTTGCCGCGTGGTGTGCAGCATACTATGCAGCAAGTTGCCTTTTATCCTCTTGCATACTGCCTTTTCTTACATACTATGAAGTGTACCAGCCGCAAAGTACACCCCACGGCGCTAACGCATCAGTTCCTCAGTCCTAACCTTGTACAGTGGTCCCTAGCATCCATTGATAGAACTAATGAGCAAGCAGCGAGGATCATGTACTGATAGTCTGATCAATGTGGCGTGCCAAGCAACTTGTGAGCCCATATTACGACTTCCGTACAGCAGCACACGCCCATTTGTCAGTCAGACTGGGTCATGTGCCGAGCGGATGTTCTGTGTGCTGCCGAGGCAACTTTTGATACTGCCATTGTGAGTGCAGTGCGGGCAGATGCACTCTTCTGCTGTACTGCTTGCCGAGCAGGTGCTCAGCCCCGTGTTTTTCATTTCATTCAAGTCTCAAGCGCTGCATTTCTGTACTAGCCCTTACTGATGTGCCGCATGCATTCAGGACAGCCATCAGCAAAATAGAACAGACACGAAGCGGTGAGATGAATAATTTAGAAGGGTGAGGTGTGGAATTAGCATTCCAGTATTTTCACTGTATTGTGCTAAGATTTGAGTTATCCTTGCGTCATGTTGCAGCAAGCATTGCACGTGGCAAAGCCCTCTCCCCTAGGCATCCAAAATGGGGATTCCTCCAAGGGGCGCCTTGGGAAACAGGACATTCTGCAGCATTATAAACGTTCACTTGTCTTGAGTACCCATGTTGGCATTTAAATGGTTGTAAACACTTGCCGACTAGTGCTTATGAATGCAAAGCCTGGTTGGTATCATTCCTGTACATTCCTGTACATGTAACGCATCATGGTTGGATTGATAACGAGCTAGTGAGTATGCTCTCAGCCTTTGAGTGATGTCAACACAAGGTGCTTAATCATCATTATCAACGCTACATGCATATACACTCACATACGTGTTCCGCTTAGCCTACACAATACAATACAATGCACTGCACCCTCATGCACAAAATGTTACGCATGGCAGAACAAAGTTCAGACCCCAGAATGTTGCCCTAAAATGGCTGCAGATAAGTGTAACGCAAACCATCTCAGATGGCACATGCAGGCAGGTGACACAATTCGACTTTAAGGTGTATCAAGACCCCTCCATCTCCTTATACAAGACCCCAAGACGCCAGCAGCTGCACCAGCCTCACATGTTTGTGTAAAAGCAGTTGGCTGTGGGACACAGCAGCACGGTCCAGGCACAGAGCACAAGAAAGACCACTGCGGCATGTGAGTAGAGCAGGCTGCAGAGGTGCGTGCATGGGAGTCCACATGCAAGCGACTGAGTGCTGCATTACTGAACCTCAGCACAGGGTGCTCAGCAATTGGCAAGGAGGCCATGCAGAGCTGTGCTCGTCGCCAAAGGTGCACGCATCACCAGGGGCTGCGGGGCGCCATAGTGGCTGCGGGACGCAGCGTGGGCCACGCTCTGTCATATTGGTTGCGGCTGACACGCCTGTCGCTGAAGCTTCACAGCCAGCAGCATAGAGAGGCCAGCACAGCAGCTGCCAGGAGCCAGAAGGAGCTCCTGCACACATATTCCAAAGTTCTTGGGCAAAGCAACCCAAGAATTGCTCGGGCAAGAGAAGCACGATATTCATGTGTGAAATGTTGCAACCCATGGTTGTCAGGACTCAGGGTAACCCAAGCGCAGGTAACATCGAATTTACAAGCACGCCTCACAATGTTGCGACACGCTAAACTTGCCCAGTGATGAAATTGCACGCGCGCTCATGCGTTGCCTCCTTCACATTAATCACCCAATCTTGAGATCTGGTCACCTTCAGATATGAGGGATGGCGCACCAGTGCATTGCGAGAGGTTTCCATGTGTTTTATGCTGGTCTCAGGGCGGCCTGTCCCCGAAGAAGGACGAGCTGTAGAGAGACTGCGAGTGGCCGCCGGGCTGGGATGCTGCAAACTCGTACTGGCTGCCCGCAGCATTCTGCGTGAAATTCTGGGTGCCACTGAAGCCGATGCCCTGCAGCCCAGCACACATGTGAGGGCTGTTCCTGTGAGATAACATCTGCGATCCAGGACTTTCACTCCTCCCAGTGTGCAGAAAGTCCGTACACGATTGCACCAAGGATTCAGCAGGGCAGAGACCTTCTTGGAACCCTGTCAGTGGCTGAATCTTTCACATCCACATCACAAGAGTACATGGGAAAAGGGCTCAATCTGGCTTGAGTGATGCTCAGGGTGAGACAGTGCAAAGCTTGCGGATGGGAGCGTGCCTGCTGGTATGCTGCTCCATTGACGCCAGGGAGAGAATAAGTCTGCTGAGGCAGCGGCCCGGAGCGTGACCATGCCTCCGTTGGTATTGCGTATGGCAGCTGTGACGCTGGCAGGCTGTAGCCGTCAAAGTTGGGCTGTGATGCACCTCCCTGCAGCACCCCCAATATCTCAGCAATGATCTCAACACAGATCACTTGCTAGATCCGAGACATACTTAGCAAGGTGCAAAAGCAGCAGGAGAATAATTTAAGAGCTAGATACTGCTAGCATAATCACAGAGGTGCATTGGATGCAAGGCGGGAGCAGGCAATGTTGTCACGCACGTGCTGGGAGAACTGGGTGAACTGCTGGGTAAATTGGGTGGCGTGCGGCTGCATGGAGGACTGCGTCATGGGCCCAAAAGCTCCGCGGTGCTGCCCATTGGGCAGGGCTGCGGCAGCATTCACGGGCACGGCAACAGTCGTCCTGCCGCTGGGCGCTCCCCGGCCGCGGCCGCGGTGCACCGGCTCTGCCCTCGGGACTGGCACAAAGCGCACAGAGTGCGCCCCGCCGATCGCAAACGCGCGGCTGTCAAAGATCTGGCAGCACACATCGCGTGTCTATTCTTTGCCAATACCAATCATCTTGCTCATGGGTTGACCTCGTTCCCATTTAAGAATACTGCTGAGAAGTGACAGACAGGACTTGGATTACGCCACATACAGTGGGCATTTTGCAGGGAAATGTGTAGCCAAAAGGCATGAAATGGAAGACAGTACAGTCGGTCTGCACATGGCCATACCTTTTTAGGCTTGGCCAGCTGCACCATGGACTGCTTCAGGTTTGAGAGGGGCCCTTCCACCATGCAACGAGCCTCCTTGAAGTGGTTCAGCAGCGCATTCCACAGCGGCTGCTTGCTGAGGACCTGCACACCCACAGATGAGCAGCCTAAGCAACCCTTGGCCACATTGGCTGCCCCATAGAGAGGAATTCTCCATGGCAGGCAGTCCACTTGGCTACAGTCCATCACGTTTGTCAAGTGCATCCCACCCCTGGGCCTCTCATGTGCATGCTGGTAGGAGACCTTGTAAAGCAACCTCAAGGAGCAGTACTCTACTCAAGATCAAGCATTTCCAGTGCAGAATGAGCACAGGCGACAACTGCCTTATACAGGACAAACGGGTTGGTAGAGTAATAGAGAATGATCTGGTCGCACCTTGGGGTTGCCCAGGATGACCAGGCCATACTTGGCGCGGGTGATGGCCACGTTCAGGCGGCGGGGATCGCTCAGGAATCCGATGCCCTGCATGAAAAATGACATCGCATCAGCCTTTCTGCAGCCAATGGCCGTGATGTTGAAGATTGAATTTTATGAAGAAACCAAGTAAAGACATCAATAAAGTGGGTTCAAAATGATAGTCACCTGGTGCTCGTTGGAGCGGACGCAGGACAGGATGATGAAGTCCTTCTCGCGGCCTTGGAAGGCATCCACGCTGCTCACCTCAATCTGAGGCACAAAATCACCCCTTGCTGTCTATGTCAAGGGCATAGATTTCAATCGTGCACGAGTATATAAGCACCTTTTCATGGCTCTCAAGACACCTTTGCAGCCCATGACACAACATGGCAGCATGTGGGGCACAGGGGTAGATGTTTGTGCACACCTCGGTGTAGAGAGTCGTATTGAGGGAGCCAGACCGCTGCATGGTAGCCAGGATGTGCGCGCGCTGGCCCTCGTACGGCGTGATGACTCCAATCTGGCTTGGAGTGATGCCGCCCCGCATGAAGTGCGTCACAATCTTCTCCACATTTGCAGCCTCTGCATGGGACAGTGTGACAACTTGCATCTTGCAAAAGCCCCAGAGGTCCAGGGAATGGCAAAATAGGCAGAAATTTTGTCTTAGCACAGGTGTCCAGCCAGTGAAGATGTTAGTTCAAGCATCCCCAAAAATGGTGGCTGGCGTACCGGTGCGGTTGAGGAAGGATGTGCCGGAGGAGGACATCTCCTCGTTGCCCAGCTGGCAGTAGAACATCATCGGCTTCTCAGGTTCTGGCCACGGGAATGCAACGCCAGCGCTCGTCCTCTCTGCTGCAGTCACGCCATTCTGCAACACACATCCAAGATGTGAAGGTATGATAAAGAGTGAAGATGAAGCACTGCATCAACAAACCCATCAAAAGGGGTCCATTAGTCTTGTGCGCATGGCAGAGCAGGAACAGTAATTGTGATGTCTGGAAAATCAGGGAATGGACATAATGTGCAGGGGATATGTAAGGGCTTGCCTGCAGCTTGCCCTCGTAGAACATGTTGGAGGGGAACAGTGAGAGTGCAGGGTGCATGCGGTACTGCACGGTCAGCCGGTGCGGCCGCACGCCCAGCATCACCAGCCGCTCAAACAGCGACTGGCACAGGCCCGCGCGCGACGCCTGCACACAATGTGAGAATCCAATAAGAATATTGTGAATACTGGTTGTAGTCATTCTAAAACCCGCAACCTCGGCGGGAAATTTTCAAAGCAACTTTTAGTGGTTTTCCTGAATTCAAATGTACCAGGATCATGCTCCATTGGATTGGGCTTATCAAGAGCTTTCCGAATCTGGTCTCAAAATCACTTTAGCTTTTATATTTTGGGAGTTAGGGTCTTAAATTATCCGCCCTTTTTGGCAAAAAAAAACATTTATTGCGGGTTTTAGAATGACTACTACAGTATGATGAGCACCAAGAAGGACTTGTAACAGAAACTGCAACTGACCCAGTTTGCATGATCGTGGTAGTGTGCTTGCACAGAGAGGAGGAAAGGAGGGAATGGGGGATAATATATGAGATGGGGGTGCAAAGAAGGTGGTCCCATGATGACAGCGATGGCAGTACGTACCTTCTTGTTCATGATGACGGGGCCCAGCTGGCAGTGGTCACCGACAAGCACCACCTGCTTGGCGCCCAGCACCAGCGGCAGCAGTGTCTCCGGCTCTGTCGCCTGCGTGCTCTCATCCACCAGCAGCTGCATGCAACAATTGCAGATATTCAAGCATTGAGACACAGACTGGAATGTGCAGCAGACAGGCGGCAGTTTGCAGAATAGGCATGCTGGTCATGGCATCAGATAAAGTGGAGATTTACATGACATATTTGAAGAGCATCTCACCTTGCGGAAGCGGAAGGCAGATAGACGGGGATCGCCAGCACCCGCACAGGTCACGCACACCACATCCGCTGCCTGCGCAGACCCAACACCACAGGAGGGCTCACAGTCCAAAATGGAGGTCAAGCTCAGCAGAGCAGCAGCTGTGTGGGATTGCATGTTGATGGTTCCTGTAGTGCACAGTCAATAGACAGGTCTACATGTAAAGCGGAAGAACTGTCCCTGATTTTGGCGGAGTAATGAACAGAGCCAGACCTGCAGCAGCTCGCGTTCGGTGGCGCGCTGCAGGGCGCGATACTTGCGCTCATCCGCTGCGGACAGGTCGCCGTTATCCTCCTTCAGCTGCGCCAGCTTCCTCAGCTCGCCGCGGTCCTCCAGCTGCACGTTTGCCACCTGGCACATGCGTCGCAACTGTGTCAAGCAGTCATCCCTTCATTTGATCCAATATCCTAGATTTCAATTTCAATGAAGGGAAGTTGCCCTACATCAAGCAGTATGGTGTGTTGCTGGCGTAGCTGGATCTTCATATTTTGCCTTCAAATCACAAATGAAAATATTGTGAAGTGAGATGGCAGGTTGGCTGACCTGGTAGTGGAGGGTCAGGGGTTCGACGGAGCCGGTCACAGTCTCGCGCGACTTGGCCATCACGCGGACCACCTTCAGGCCCGTCAGGGCGATGCGCTCCGCCAGCTGGTCTACCGCAACATTGCTGGGGGCGGCCACCAGCACCTGTATGGCCAGGCAGCAGAAAGCAAGCTTTACGCCTAGCATGGTTATTTGTGCACAATGAAGCAGATATGCCATCACTTTGGTCTTTTGATCTAGACAGGGGCTCTTCAAGGCTATCTGGCCCATGCTGAGAGCTGCGACAGAATAGATGACCATATTCTCCCAGAACTCACAAGCACTTCATATGCTGAAAAACAGGCTGACGAGAGCATGCAAGGATGACAAAGCCTGCTGCAGTGCTGGGCGTACCTGGGTGTTGCGTCCCTGGCGGGCCATGTGGTAGACGAGGGTGGCGGAGGTGACGGTCTTGCCGGTGCCCGGGGGTCCTTGAATCAGGGACAGCGGTGAGGTGAGCACAGACTGGCAGGCCAGAATCTGCGATGGGTTGAGCTCGGGCAGGCCTGGCGCGGACAGCACGCTGGGCACTGTGGCCTTGATCGCCTGCGGAGCCACTTCATGCCCCAGCAGCCTGCATCAGTGGAAGCCACGCCTTCTGAGCACCTTCTGCCACTGCACAGCATTGGGGAGCATGCCGATGGACAGGAAGAAATTGATGTGACACTCTAACACTCTTGAGATGAAGATGAAGAGCAAAGTTGAGGATGGAAAAAGAACCAAACGCTGCAGAAGCACACAGTGGCAGGGGAAACACAAAATCGTCCTCTGAAAGATGAAGATCAGTGCGCACCTGTGATACAGGTAGCTGGAGACGGAGGTCTCATCGACGGCGAAGGTCTTGAGCGCGCGCTGCATGCGGTCAAAGCTGGTGCTCTTCCAAAGGTACTCCACCGTGAAGTCGACGGTGGTGTCGGTGGGCGGCTTGGTCCCCCCCTTCATCTCCAGCACCACCTCCTCTGACGCCTCATCTAGCTTGATCACTGTCCCTGTGCCCGACCACGGCTTGAAGCTGGTCCCAGCGCATGTGTGCCTCAGCTGCAGCTCATCGCCTGCAATGTTCAACACTTGTGGGCTCAGAAGCTGGTTTTTCTTTGTGCTCCGTGTAGAATTCTGGGTAACCTCAGTTTAAACGTTGATCAAGCAAGCAGCAAGGCGATACTTAACGCCAAAGGATACCATACTGCTGGCACCTGCTTTTGCAGACACTCTGATGTAATGCAACTCAACTGTGTGATCCTGTAAGCATGGGCACCTGTGGTGAGGCGGAGCTCGTTCTCGTCCTTGGGGAAGACGAAGCGGGCGATGGAGCGATGGTTGAGGGCGGTGTCCCAGCGCACGGTGATGCCGCGCCGCGCCTGCGCCTCCTTCATCTGGCGGTCATACTCCGCCTCCAGCTTCACCAGCGGCCCAAACACATTCTGGTACGCATACGCATCCTCATACCTGCACATGGCCACATGTATTTCTTAGGCAACAGCAACAAAGCTCGGCAAAAAAGTACGCATGCAACATTTTTAAGTGCAGGCAAAACAAACCATGGATGGGGTCTATACAAGGCAACGGAGACAAGAGGGCTTACGTGAGGGCAACGGGAGCGGCCTCCTCATCTGCGCTGGGCTTCTCGATCTCATCGACGGTGGCATTTGGGTTCTGGCGCCATGCATCCTCCAGAGCGGTGATCTGGGCCAAGCTCAAATGCCGGGCGCGCAGAACTTCCTGCAAGCACCATTGTGCGCATGCGTCAAATCCTCCCGAGAGGAGATCGGGGCAAATCAAAATTAATGTACAAACACTCCCTCATCAACCATGTCCTCAAATCCTGGCTGCAGCATGCCAATCAGGCTTCCGTCAGAGCACAGGGAAGGAGAAGAAGCAATGGCAGGCCAGTTGTGACAGGCCAGTTGTGACAGGCCAAGAGCAGGGAACTGCAGACCTGGTCTGAGGGCTGCTTGATGAGCCAGGGCACGAATGCGCGGTCCTCAATGAGGGGCTGCCACAGGTTGAGGTCCAGGGAGAGCTCCTTCAGACCTGGAGCATTGGCCGGGGTGTCCCTGCGCCCATCCTTAGCATCTTTAGCATCAAATACAAGTCTCAATGTTTTTAAAAGTGTGCAGAAGTCGTGCTCAGCTTTCCTAATTTATTTGCTGGCCCACCAAACACATTATCAGGGCAACCAGAACTGGCAAAGTTATTGGCAATCAAGCATGACACCCAAAACAATAAACGTGAGGGGAGGAGAACAGCACGCTTCTTGCGCCTCTTTTCTAAACTTGCTAAACATCTTCTAACCAAATTGAGAGATCGTGCTTGCCTGCAGAGCAGCACCACGCTGTTCTCACTCTTGACAGGCACGAAGCCCAGTGCGAACGCGTTGCGCGCCCCACATGAGTAGCACTCCAGCAGGGTGTCCCCCAGAGGGCTGTCCTTGTGCAGCTGGCACTCCCTCACCCTCGCTTTCACCTGGTGCCAGCATACTCATATCCTCATTGCCACCTTCATAATTCTGTTGGATGCTTGGACATTTGCATCAGCCATCTCCATGTACGAGCTGTCCTGTTTTAACGAGATGCTCCAGCTGTTCTCAGACCATGTGAGTGGGAATTACACCGGTAAAACCGCTAACGCTGCTGCAGACGGAACGATGGAGAGACATGGCCGGCATTTGTTCTCAAAACTTCATCCTTCGGCGCCAATAGCAGCATGATGCATTGGAAGCTCACCAGGTGGGTGACGATGCATGAGGCAGTGCCTGTCACGCGGCCATTGCAGAACCATTTTCCGCTCTTCACGCACTTCACGACACATGCAGCATTGTGGATCCCACAGTACCTGGAGAAACACAAGCTGTCAGCATCCTCAGTGGCCGCAACCATCAAACTCACTTGATGCATGACAGCCCAGAAAATCACATGATGGGTAAAGGGCAATGAAATGGATCAGAGGCTCACGTGCATGCCCACTCAGGGGTCTCCCTGGGCGCCTCTCTCGCTTGGTCATCATCAGCTCCCTCCTCAAAATTGAGCTGCGCATGCCAGGCAGTCCTGAGGACATGGCTAATAACAGCTGTGCACGGCAGAGACCCAGACAGGCAGGAGAAGAAGGATGCACAGTGTGCTAATGTTACCTCCACCAAGCTGTCTGTTACCACGCTGATGCTTGTCCTGTCTCCATTATGAGCCGATGACTTTGCCTGGAAGACACATGCCAACTTGTGATATCAATCAAGTAAATGAACCGGGACGTGACTTCATATGCTGATCTATGACGCATGCGGAAAGAAAAACAAAAAATGCGCACCGCAGTCCTTGGACCTGAGCCGTCATCGTCCCAAGCTGAAGAAGCACCACCATCCTGCAAGCCAGATCACCTTACCGTCGAGACAAAGCTTGCTGGTGAGCGATACAATATAGAACACTTCTGGAATTGTAAAGAACCTAATGAGTTCTGCCATCTAAGAAACACGTCTCCTCGTTCGAACAGCACTCCCATCTGCTAGTACCATGGTGGCCTCAAAGCAAGTTTGTAACGAGCATGCTTCAAGCAAACCGAGATAGGGGGGTCAGGTTCATGAAACTCGCCTGCGTAAAAGCAGGATACCCTGTAGCAGTATCCTGGGTGTTATAATCAAGAAAGCTATATTGCGGGCTGGTGTCAAGCTGCGAGGACTGTGTGCCGAAGTGCGCCTGCGTCTGTGGCCCTCTGCCAGGTAGATCTGAGGACATAATATACTTCAAAAGCAAACCTCGCTTATTATTGAAATATTGATGAAACAGCATCCAAGGACTGAAATATAATTTCCCGATAGGGAACGCCGCCTGTGCACATGTGCGCGGTGCCCATTTTCCCACGAGCACCTTGTGTTCAGATGATTGATTGGGCTCCCAAGAACAGTTGAAGGTCTTCGAGTGGTTAAAACGAGTGTCAGTATACCATTGACATCTATAGTAAGGGAAAATACAGTTCACCGAAGGCAATAATTCCTGGCTGCATCTGTCGGGGGATCTAAACCTTGTAGACAAATTGAGAAGGCCCACGAGCAGCCATGCTGCCGCGAAGATCCATCGCGATTGCATTGATCGGATTCTTCGTCGTTCTTTGCGTGGATCATGCGGCAGCTGTCAACAAGAAAGTCCCCTCAGGTGGAAAAGCCGTGCTCAGCCGAACCTGTATACTATAACGATCTAAATAGTGTCCCTGAGTGCGATGAGATGATTATTTGCCTTGCGTTAGATTTGCGGCGATGGCCGTAGATAAGCAATTTGTATTCGAGAGTCCGCACTTCTGGTGTATATCACAAGATCTCCCCGCAGATCGACCTGGACAGCAAACGAGTCTGATGCTCGGCTCTTGGATTGCAGGTACTGCAGTAACAGCAAAACAAGCCAGGCTGAAGAAAGAGAGCGCAGAGAAGTGTGACGACAGCAATGGTGCGCACTGTTACGACCACACAGCCAACGTAGGCATCGGGCCCATCAAGGTGTCCGAGAAGTTCCCGGCTGCCGATCAGTCAACGTACGACTACAGCGAGGTCCTGCACAAGTCCTTCTTGTTCTACTTCCAGCAGCGCTCCGGCAAATTGCCTCACCAGGTGCGCCAGCCCACCCAATAAGACACCTCGAGGGCAAGTGAGTGGTGCCTGTAGGCGCTTGTAATATTATAGACTTGGCAACAATGCGCATGGATCTACCCAGGACTGTCCTTGTCTATCATAAAGTCTAGCAAAACGTATCATGGGTCCCTCAGTCAGAGGTCAACCCTTCTTCACTGACAGCCTCTTTTATCTGCATTCTGACTTGGAAGGATGCGTGTGTGTATGGGGCAGAGGCTAGCGTGGAGGACAGACTCATGCGCGGAGTGCAAGGGTCCGAGCGGGGAGGACCTGAGCGGCGGTTACTATGAGGCCGGTGGCTCCTACCTCAAATTCAGCTTCCCCACAGCCTTCACCATCACTCAGCTCGCCTGGGGCGTCGTCGAGTACCGCAGCGGCTACGAGAAGGTGCGCTGGAGCTGATCAGCTGATCTGCTGTCATTGCTACCCCCGATGTCACTGAGTAGGCTAATTTTCTGTTAAAATCCTGAATGAGGACAATCAGTGAAGGCCGGGGTAAGGTGCGAAGGTCCCCTCCCAAATATTTTAACTTGCAGATTAGCTCATTAAAGCATATACCTGCAGGTGGGTGAGCTGCAAGAGGCGCTGGACGCCATCAAGTGGGGCACAGACTACCTGCTCAACTGCCACGTGGAGCCCACAAAGTTTGTCGCCATGTACGGGTCTTCCGAGGTGAGTGATCTCCAATGTGTTTTCCTTTCCTGAGGTTGCGGACCTCTGCATGCATGACACAGTTGCAATCAAAATCATGGCCTTTGGAACTTCGGAAGGCTCTTTGGTGTGACTTCACCAGATCACGGAGAGGGAAAAAAGTTTGGGCCGATTCTTTGTAAGACGTGCACTATCACCGAGATTGACGTATAAATGTGGCGCTGCGCAGGTGGACTTTGGCTACTTTGGACCTCCGGAGGAGCACCTGCAGTGGACGCAGGAGGAGCGCGAGGTGACCTACATCACCCCGGAGGACCCCTCGTCAGAGATATGCGGAGAAGTCGCTGCCGCATTTGCCGCCTCCTCCCTGGCTCTGCGCGACACCCACCCTGAGTGCGTACCTGCCCCTGGCCCACATGCGATAAAAATATGTGACAATGTTTGCATATGATCGCTCTAAAGTGTAACCTGACTGCCATGCATGGCACAAGAAAACACAGGGCACCTAACCTCAAAAGAACATTGTGAGACATATGCAAAGCAATGAGAGTGACATAGCACCCAATCACATTCTTTTGCACGTCTGAGTAATTATTTAAAGGGATTAGGGAGGGAAGGCAGTGCAGTGAAAGTGGGATGGAATGGCAGGTATGCGGACAAGCTGGTGGAGCATGCAAAGCAGATGCTGGAGTTTGGCATGGAGCACCCGGGCAGCTACATGAAGAGCCAGCTGGAGGGGCTGAAGGACCACGGCAAGCACTACCCCAGCACGAACTACAATGATGAGATGGCCCTGGGCGCCGTCTGGCTATACTTTGCCACAGGGGTGAGATACTGCCCTGTTCATCTCCTGCTCTGCCACCCCTGCACCTTGTGTTTTGCTGCTGCTGCTGCTGCTGCAAAGAAACCTCCGCTTGCTTTGCAATTAAAAGTGGTATGTACAAACGGTTGACATGTTTGCTGTGTGTGACAGGAGGACGAGTACCTGCAGACTGCCACCATGTACTATGACAAGCTGAACTCGTGGAAGGCGGACAACTACGCGTTCGACTGGGACAACAAGTCCCCCGCCCTCCATGTGCTGCTCACCCAGATCTACCCCTCCGAGATGATGAAGTGCGCACTTTCTCATTGTTTGCCACCTGGAGTAGAAGATCAATGTTATCTGCATAGCAGACGGTGATGTGCTTTCCATGAGGGAACGGGGAGTTCACTAATCTTTGGGGCCTTAAGAAAGGAAGGGTGAAGTACCAACATGGCATGTTTGCAAAGTAAAAGTGTGGCTCTGACAAGAATGCGTTGCTGCTGCAGGTACGGCGTGAATGCAAAGCAGTACTTTGAGGAGTACCTTCCGGGCCCCAAGCGCACTGTCTTCCACACAAAGAAGGGACTCTCCTGGAGGAATGCGTGGGGCGTGCTGCGTTACTCTGCCAACAACGCATTCCTGGCCTTCGTGCACAGCGCCCAGATGAAGGAGCAGGTATGGTGCATTGCGCACATGATGTGCATACAATCTTGAGCATTTGAGTTTGTTCAATGCTTTACTGACATCTCATTTGCATGTTGCAAGGGACACTCCAGGATGTGTTCAATGATTGACTGGTTTGTGCATTTTTTGCAGGGTGATGAGGCATACGCAGCCACCCTCTTCACCTACGCCACACAGCAGATCAACTACATGCTGGGCGACAGTGGCCGCTCCTTTGTGGTCGGCTTTGGCAAGACACCTCCCAGCACTCCTTTCCACAAGTGGTGCGTCGTCCTTTCACGTGCCTTGCAAAAATTGTGCCAGGAATATTTGTATTGTGCCGTAACCTCAACATTTAAACATCATGTCAACCTGCTGGTGCTGCTCAGTGCTCACAGGTATATGCACAATGGACGCGTCCATTTTGGAATCACCCATGACAACTCCTCACATCGCCATGGCATATGACATTGTGTCCAGGTCGTCTTATGACTGTCGTTGAGTGGTGTGTTTCCATGACAGGTCCTTCAATTCTTACATTGACTATCCCACCCGCGGCCAGAGCTATGAGATTCAGCACGACGAGTTCCACAACACCGACACTCCCAACAAGTTCCTGGCCTACGGTGCTCTCGTTGGTGGGCCCAACGCCGATGACACGTGAGTCCTCATCTCTTCTGACAGCCATCCAGAAGCGGCATCTATCACCAAGACATCTTCTGCAATTGAATACAAAGACTGCATTGATGTGGGAACCCCTCATTTAATCACAGAATCAAGCCAGTCCAGATTTCCCTCTGGACACCTCAGATGTTCACTGTATAGGCTGCTGCCTAAATTATTGAGGCTTGTCACAGCCTGAACATGAGCACAGCAGAGGAAGTGCCTATGCTTGCTTCTGCGCATACACTAGGGAGGAGAGTCTTGACAGGCTGGAATGCCATGCAGGTTCGAGGACTCGCGCGGCTGGTGCTGCGCAGCATACAACGAGGTTGCCGTCGACTACAACGCTGCATTCACCGGCGCTCTGGCGCGGCTGGTTGACTACTACACCGACATGCAGCCCTTCTCCGACTGCACCCTCGACCTGGGGTGGACCCACTCCAATGCCACCCAGGTGCGCCAGAACCCCTTGTACGTGTAGCTTTAAGTTGCAGAATTTGCAAATTCTGGTTCCTTTTCCTCCGGCTGATGCAGAACAAACGAGCCTATGCGACTGCATGCTGGGCTAGTGAGCTCCCTGTGCGATTCTGCTGTGCAAGGGTGTGCTTGAGAAAGTGTGTGGGGCTCAAAAGAATTGTTTGTGTGTAGGCAAAGAGGCCAAACTGGCCCGCTGATGACTGCTACCACGCGTGCTGCGAGGGCGCAGCCAGGCCCACCGTCCGCAAGGAGATTGCCTCCCCCACAACTACCAAGGCGGTAGCCAAGCAGGCTGCCAAGGAGGCAGCTGCCAAGGAGTCTGCGAAGATTGTAGAGGCCACTGCAGAGGCCACAGAAGCCAAGACTGAGGAACAGGTGCCACTGGCTTTAGCCTACCTCCTTATCTACTTGTCACCCAGGATAAGAAATCTTGTGCATGTCAAGAGAAATTGGGGGATTCTAAGCCAAGAAGGAGCGCAAGACATACAAGGGAGTGCAAGCCATACAAGGCGGTCCGAGTGCCATGCAGACAGAGAGGGCTGCAGCGTACAAGACACCTGTGGCCCAGGAGTACAATCGACAGCATCGATATTTACAGAAACTGAGTGCTTGCAGGCAAAGCCCACAGATGGCAAGGCGCACGCCGGCGGCCGGGGCGCAGAGCGCAAGCACCGCAGGAGCAAGGATGCCAAGGGCGGCCACAAAGACAGGCGGCAAGCGCGCATCGGCCTCTGATTCGTGACACCAGGCGTCTGATGTTTGTTGACAGTAGATGGCCAGTCACTGATTGGCACATGACAGGCGGTCAGAATAGAAGGTCCGCTGAAGATGCAAGATTTGAACAGATAACATACAGTGATTGAATAGGGAATGTCTTTGCCAGGACCTTTGCGTTGTGGTGCATCATAGCACAGATTTGGTGATATCATATCAGACTGTCAGACATAGAAGTTGAGTGGAGTTGTCTGTCTTTCCAGGAACTTTGCAGCATGGCAATCTTGATTCGCTTCCCCTGCAGGGCATGCGCAAGCAGTGTACACTGTCTTGCTTGTTGCCAGCTGGCATCATCTGACATTCATTTGTGCCGGCCTGTACCAACAATGAACATCTGATCTTGTGATTGTAAATGTGACACTGCTATATTCCCTGAACCCGGGCAATATAATTATAAAGTCAAATCAATCTGACAAGGTGCCATACAGTCTGACATGCAAAAACGACAAGAATTCAATTCAATTAGACAGGAATCACATTGAGGTGTTAAGTCCGCTGCGCAAGCTCTGGGCCTTCCCTAACACAATTGCGTTCTTTTCATTCTTCAGAAGTTCATCTAACACGTTCACTGATGGATTTTGTATGACTGATGCGTCGACCCCAGCATCCGAGGCGGCCTTCACAATTGAGGAGAGGGCGTCCAGCGCTGCAATCCTCAGCTGTGAGATTCGCGCCTCCTTTGTGCAATCAAGAACCCCTGATCATGCACAAGAACAGTGTCAACAGAGTCCTGCAAATTGATTGTTCTATGTCTTACAAATTCCTGCACATCAACCCCATGAACTCAATGACACAATCAGTACCTGGAATTGCTTCATGTGCAGGTCTGTCTGCATCATGCGTTCCAATCTTGCATGAGTGCCTACCTGGCAGAAGGAAGACAAGCAGATTGTGCACCTCTGCTTTAATACTGCCTGCCTCACTGACTTGCTGCTGTCTGCTGACGCTGCTCAGCTGCGCCACATAATCGCTCACCAGAGGCAGCACCATTGCCCGCTGAGCCCAGGGCCGCTCTGCAGCAAATAGGAGTTGTATGAGGGCCCCCGAACTCCTTGCACTTTACATGCACACACAAGTAATGAACTGCAGGATGGCAATGCCTAATACAGTTGAAAATCCTAGAGAAATACCACATGTTTCATTCGCGATTCACTGAGGTCGTCCCGGCAATGGTGGACCAGTGGGTTGAATGACAGGTGGGTTTCAACTTCAGACTGCCTCAAACTTTAAAAGAATCAGGGAGGGAGGGAGAAGCGGACCTGGTGAGAGTGCGAGCAGAAGAGCATCTGCAACGCTGGTACCATGCGCAAGTATGGATGGTAGTGTGGAGTGCTGCCACGCAGCGACCAGACACTGCACAGTTTCAGCCAGCGGCGCAGGCTTGGCCGCGGGAGCCTCCTCGTCCCCATCATTTCCCTTCTGCATGCACAAGAAATTAGGCGTTGAGACATTTAGCATGCACAGCTCCATCTGAATAACAGTGCAGAATGTGGGTATTTGTAGCCTTCCTCCAATGCCTTGAAGACATTGACTACGTCCCAAAGTCCGTCTCACACGACTTGATACCAAAGGAGCGCACCGGTTTTGGTGTGCTGGCAGCGGTCTTGTGCTGCTCCACGATTGCTAGGAGCGGTGGGGCAACCTGACTGAGGTGGTCGCTTGGCAGTGCTGCCAGCACCTTCTGCAGCGCTGCAAGCGCTGCTGTCTGGAAGGCAGCCTTCTTGCGGTCCACAGCACCTGCACGCATCATAGCACTATTTGTCCCTGTTGGATTGTGCTTGTACCCATCGGACAGGCTAGATTATCAAGAAGAAGCACTATCACACTTCAGGAATCGCATGTTTCTATGATATTGCCATACGCGCAACCGAAATGCCTCACAGAGATAGAAATGAAATAAGCCGGATGTGCGCCCACCCAGCAATGCAGTGATGACGGCATCGGGGGCTTGGAAGGCGGCAGGTTCTGCAGCAACCAGAGCCCCAAGCGCCTCCAAGACAGTCTCCTTGCCCTCCCACAGCCGTCCAGGCAGTTCCTGCCAGACAAGATTTCACAATTTTTGTCGCATCAACATTGCCTTAGGACCTGAGCAGCGAGTTTCTGTCCCAGATCAGTGCTGCGCCTCACCACAAGAGACTGACACTGATCCGATGCATCAGACTATCCCAATTTACTGGGAAGTATTCAAATTTAGAACTCCATGTGACTCACCTGCATCAGTTGATCTCCGAGTTTTGCTGCATGAGCTGTCAGTGTCCCTGCTCCGCCCAACTCCACCAGTGACGCAACACTCTTGGCAGAGCCACTCTTGCGGCCCCACTGCTGCGACGCCAAACCTGCAGACGCACACCGCATGCCTCAAAGAAGGCAAGCCAAGGGTCGAGCAATATCTCCCACTTCTACAGGCCCACTTCAATATCCAAGTTGATGTTCCATGAGACTTCCAGGCGTTCCACAGATTGATATGTCAATCTTAGAGCTGTGGGATAGTCAATCTTAGAACTGTGGTTGGAAGACATGGCTTTGAGATATTTGATGTACCAGCATCAGGTCACCAAGCATATAGTCGGGGTGCTCTCGCACCGTCACAGATGAGGGGCACAATCTCTGGCATGTACAGGCGCACGGCTGCAGCAGCGCTGCCGGTGCCCTCCTCCCAGACCTCCTTCCAGAGGGCGGCCACGTCAGCGTCCTCGTCCTGGCACGCCACAAATGCCAGCGGCAGCGCGGCCGCAGCGTGCGCCGAAAACGTGTCGGACGCACCGCGCACTAACTCGCGCAGCAGGAGCCCGGCCAGCTGGCGATCCTCACGGTCGCCTGCAGCCATATGCTGACTTTTGCCACTGGGACACTTCGAAATGGTGTTGTTTGAGTGAAGAACTACCTGAGTTTGAATATATGGTCACAGAAGAGGTGCTCTGCTTTTGTTTCTGTTGCCATGAGGCCAGACGCACAGCTCAGTCAGGAGTGGGCCATTAAGGAGTGCATACCTGGCTCGGTGTAGAGAGCAGTGGCTTCAGCCACAAACTTGGCGGCCCTTGTCTCCGCTGCGTACTTGACGACTGTGGCCGCGGCTTGCGCATAGCTGCGCCTCACAGCTGTGCTGCGCTCATTACGTGCAGCGCCAAGCACCGCCTGTGCAACACAGATAAATCCTGCCCTTGTTGATACGCTCAATCATGTATCTTTTTGATTATGAGAACTCAAGGGGGCTCTATATGGGGCGCCTGTGGTCCTATAAGCGAGGATGTAAAAGAAAGGCAACGATATGGATTCCTGTTTAGCATTACAACTGCTGTGCCCTCACAACAAATGGTTTCACCAGGATTTCTAGTTGATTGGGTGGCATGAAGGAACTACACGCAGGATGATGCGACCTCACACCTTGAGCAGGGTGCCCGTGTGGGGTCGGATGTCAGATCCCATGCGCGTGGCCAGGGAGGCAACGAAGCGAGCGGAGCCGACGCGAGTGTTGACGCCGACACCACGCTTGAGGAGTTGGCACAGGGCGGGAACGAGCGCCTCCAGGGAAGTCGCATCGGAGTAGCGTGCGCACAGGTCAAGCGTGTCGCTCATGGGCGAGCTCTTGGAGGCGGCCACGCGCAGATTCTCCAGCCGCCCGCTGTCCAGCCCAATGCGCTCCGCATGCTGCTCCACATAGTTCAGCCGCGTATCCTGCACAGCATCGTGTTCCCTGTTGGCTCCTAGGAGTAATAAAAGATTTCACTATGGATGCACCCGACTCAGCAGAAACAGAGCCGCTGGAAAAGATAAAGGATGGTGATAGAAAGCACACCTCCATGCCAGACAAGCTCTCCAGCATGGCAGGCACGAGCCGGGCAAGCTGTGGGCGGATGTGCTCCGGCCCCCCCTTCTCCACCATCTTGGCAATGGTAATCAGGCTGAGCGCCTGCACCTCCTTCACTGAGCTCCCCACACCTGCAATGTGGCATCCTTACTTTGGACAAGGTAGAGACTGAGCTGGTGACAGACGCAAGTCAGCAAAATTTCGAGGAGATTGCTAATGCATCATTTGCAGAGCAAATGGAAGAGAAGGGTGTCTGAGATTCTGCACACCTGTCTGCAGCAGGAAGGGGAGCATGAGTGCGACGGCCGCTGCGGCGTCGGCGGGCGACGTGGCAGCGGGGTCGGCCAGGCGGAGTGTGACGGAGCGCAGCGTGCGTAGCGCACCCCCAGCAGCCGTGCGCACGCTGTCCTTGATGTCGTCGCTGGCTCGCAGCACCATCACCCACATCTCCTCCAGCAGGTCCTTCACCTCCGGCCACCTCCGCCCCTGCCACGCACAGAGCATCAGCTGATCTCTGAACAGAAAGGCTGCATTGCCAATGCAGCAAGATTTCCAGTAACAAGTAAGCATTGGTTTCATTGACAGTTACAGTCTGAGGTGAGCAACACTGCAGACCATGGACTGGCACTCAAAGAATCCTTCAAGTAGGGCTTAAAGGCCGTTTACTGGCTAGTAAAATTGCCCAGCAGAACATAAGCCTAACGAAGCAGAAGCCAAACCTGCAGCAGGTCGGCAAGTGCGGAGCAGGCGGCCTCACGGTTGCGCCACAGGCGGCCGCCCATGTCCTTCAGCAGCTCGCGCACCACTGCTGCAAAGTGCGAGTCCAGCGCCTGTTTGGGGTCGTCGACAAGTGCGCGCCAGATATGTGTCATCGCGTCGCGCACGCGAGGGTTGGGGTCATATTGATAACGGTACAGCTTGGGCACCAGAACTGCAATGTATGGCTGCAGCTGCTCCCCCGCCAGCTTTGCAATGGATGCGAACCTGTGACAACCCCCTCATTAATTTCACGAGAACGGGCTTGCTTTGTCTTTGGTTAGATGGACATCACATAGCATAGAACTTGCAGGGCACCACACACACTCATGAAATGGAATGGAAAAGCCCAGAAGACCTTGATCAATAATTCTGCGAGGGCACTCAAATACAGTACACTGCCAGAGGGGACTTGCAGCGCAACGCCTGGGCAAAGGCATTAGCGAAAGAGGCAAAGATGGAGGCTGATGCGCGGGGCGCACCCGTAGGCTGCGCCGCGGGTGGAGGCCATGGCGGAGGCATGGTTGGCCAGGTCCATGAAGCGCACGAGCAGGTCAGGCTGCCCCATCTCTGTGGCCAGCGCGCAAAGCTCGCGGTACGTGGCCAGCGACCCGCCGCCCGGCGCCTCTCCCAGCTGCCCCTCCTCAAACACCTTGCTCTCCCCCGTCAGCTTCACCGCCCGCCGCTTCCTGGGCCCGCCTGATTACAGCGCGCAACATATCACGATGTAATCACGTGAAGGGGCGCAGAACATAACTTCATCAGAGCGAGCAAGCAAGTCATCCAGGAGCCTGGGACAAGTGTGCGCACCTTGCAGGGTGCCCATGAGCGAGCTGAGCAGTTTCTCACGCGCCTCGGCGTCCCCCAGCTGGTAGATGACAGATAACCCCTGACTGGCCATCTCCTGTGGCAAGACAACAAACACGATTTTACTTAAAAAGCAGGCACGCTGCATATGACCGGCTCCGTTAACTCAGTGTCCTCGTGTTTGAACGACGAAGGCCACCCGTTTTTGCACGTTCCAATCTTTCTCATAATGCATTACCCAAATCAAGCACTGAGGCGAGGGCGCATGTGTGCGTACCTGCGCAATCTCGCTGCTGTCGCCCAGCAGGCTGGAGAAGGCCTCCTGGATGTCGGCCAGGCGCGCCAGCAGGCGCGGCTGCCGCCCTGTGAAGCGGCACAGTGATACCAGCCACACGCACGCCGCAGCACGCACGCCCTCCGTGGGATCATAGATGAGCTGGCCCAGGATGCGCTCCAGGATCTGCTGCTGAATTTGCCCCCGCTCGGGCGACACGCTACTTGCTTCCTGCTGCCCATCCACCTGCGGTGTACGAGCACAAGGGTGTCAAGGACATGCTCATTCTGTGGGCTCTCCTTCGCTGCAGCTTATGCTCTCAAAATAGAAGTCCAAGAATTCAGAAGACTGCATTGTCGCAAGCAAGCAAGTTGCAACAAGCAATTGGCTGTTCGATTAATTTGCAACGAGCCAAATATCATATCTGGCAATATGTTGTCCTGGTCTGCAACAGGAAAATGTCGCAGTCATGACATTACAGACCCCTGCGCATCACCTGCATAGGTTCTGCCGCACTGGAGGATGCAGCTTTCTCGGCCTCTGCAGCCTTTTCTATCTCCGCAAGTGACTGGTAGTTGGTGTACAGGACCGCGTCTGCGTTCACACTCAGGCCTGCACAATGTTCACACATACACTGGAGTGAGAAATAAAAAGACTGATAAGCTCCTATTCTCTATCAGTGCTAAACTTTGCACCACCCACATACTTCAGACAGTCTTCAAAATGACAGGGAAGTGCACAAGTGCGCCTACCTCCAAATGCGAAGCAGAGTGCTTCACCCACTGCAAAGTGCAGCGCCTCTGACTTGATGGTGGAAGTTTTGATGATAGCCTCCAGGACGCCACTGAGCACGTCGCTTGAGGAATCACCATTGCACAGAAAGCCAGCAGCTGTGGCTGCGCGTGTGGCAACCTTTGCAGCCATAAAGTGAATTCATTAGATATCTTCCCCGTCGTCACTCCATCATGCAGATTGCCAGGCGCTCAGCAGTCAGCCAGAATGTCTGTTATCATTTCCAATCATCGAATCCATCACCGTCAGCATCACTAACATGTCCAATTTTGGTAGCAAACCAGTCTAAGCCATCTGTCAAGTCAACGAACCATCACCATTGTCATCACAGCATCATATCAATATACTCATGAGAAATCATTTCAGACAATCATGCGACCTGAACACTATCAGAGATTGTGTTGGGGGGAGGCATATACTGGGAGTTCACCTTGATGTCCTTTTCAGCCATCATGGAGGCAAGAGCTTGCATTACCCCTTGCTTTGAAAAGCTTTCAGCAGTGTCAGACTTTTTGGGTCCAGAAGACGATGCCCCATCCTGCCCTGCAGGTGGCGCTGAGCTGCCAGCAATTTCTGCGACCTTGCCAGGTACTGCATTCGCTGCAAAATGGAACCAATGCTGCTCAGTGCCACCTCCAACCAAGGTCCCTTGACAAGGAAGTGGGCAGATTATGGGCAGACTCCTGTTCAACAGGAGCATTCCCTCCTCACAAGAGGGAACTTTACCTGCTGGCGGTGCCATTGCAAGCAGAGGCACTCGCAGACCAGCATGGCCCATTGATAAGGCGGCTGTGGCTGCATGATCTGCTTTTGGGGCGACCATGACGGCGAAAATTGCCACCGCCACCTTCTGAAGCTCATTCTCGGGCACCATTGGCACACCTGCACAGCAAAGGAAGGTACAGGTCCTCAAGAATGGCACGTGTCCTCACTGTCTCTCACATTGTCAGACACTGAACACCCCATGGACCTGACAGGTGCCTCTACGTGCTTTCATAGCTTGAAATGTACACTGTGCTCTTGGAAACACCCAGTGCTAAGCATTGATCTCAGCCCTGTATTTCGCACCTGTCAGGCACTGTGCAAGCACATAACCTGAAGCGCTGACCGCGCCTTCCACCTCTTCAAATTTGGCCGCCTTGCCCTCAGTCTTCTCCAGGGGCACGAGCAGAGAGCTCAGCAATGTCAACACAGCATCCCTGGACAACGCCATGGCAACAATGCCCAGCAGCCTGGCTGCCAAATCCCTGACTGCACAGCCAAAAACAAGCTTCAGTCCTGTTTCTGATTTCATTGGTGACACTTGGATGGTTCAACCAAGCATCAAAGCTACATGAACAGCAGGTCGTAATAGTAAGGCAAAGGTTCCCCCTAAGAGACAGAAAGCAGGGTTCTGCTACAATGACTGGCATATATTCATAAGAGGAGCCTAACATGGAAGAAACACAACTAGTCAACGTGAGCCTTGTGATGCAGGCTTGGAGGAAATGTACCTGCAGCATCGACATGCCCAAGGAAACCTTGCAGCCAGGTGACTCGGTGCCGGTAGTGGCCAGCGAAGGCAGGTGGATCAGCAGCCGCGACTTCCAGCACTGCTTCAAGCGCTGCCGCATGCAGTTCTGAGGGGCTGTCCCGCACAAGTGCATGCTCCAACAAGCCTGCCACAGCACAACATAGGTTTTCCTTATTTATCCTCCGAGATGCATGCCTTGCAGAGATACAGTAGACTGAGCATCATCAAAAATAAGTGTTTTGCAAAGGAGCAATGAGGGTGAAATGAGCTTCACAGCTACCAAAATATTCATCAAGCAACGCAGTTTGATCCTGGATCCTGCACCATGACGCCCTGGACCCCCTGAACCCATAATGAAGATGAGGGCAGTCACCTAAGTACAATTCTGGCAGAGCAACCGAGAACGCATCGCTTTTGGACCCGGTTGACTTGCGGCAACGGCGCAGGAAGTCGATCTGCCGCAGCACATGCAAATTAGCTCACAGGATTGCATGCCTGGCACACAAATGCCTGTTTTGTGCTGCAACAGGAACAGTGTTTTAATTACCATTATCATTTCAGGCATGTCAATAAAGGGAGGCTCACTAATGCCAAGAAGGCCCTGTGCGGCATTGCTAGTGGCTTTGTTGACTCTGCTGCTGAACGCAGCCAGGGAATGCGGTCCCTGAAGTACTCCACAACAGCCGATGGCTCAGGGTAGGTCACCACAGAATTTTGCTGCGATGCCTCACCTGCAACAGCACAGCGCTGATGTCAGGAGAATTGATCCTGTTTGTGCAGGGGAAGAGTCTAAACTATGATATTTATCTGGGACTGCTGCAGGGCACTGCTATGTCTCTGCCAGATGCACAACTATTGAGGTCTACAGGTCTCTGGAAGGAGCACACACCGCTTCTGCCTTCGCTCTGACATAGATTTTACTTAGTCTGAAGGCGAAGAGCACTTGGCCAGAGCTTTGCAGGACTACTTCCTCCACAGTGCAAGGGTAGTGCACATCAGACTATCATAGCCCTCACATGGGTGTGGTGATCACCTGGCTGCGCCTTGGGTTCCTGCAGCCCGGCCAGGCCTGCTTCGCGGACCTCCAGCTTGGTGTCTCCCGCCGCCAACACGCACACATAGCGGGCAGGCACGTGATCGAATGGGAACAACCGCTGCGCCCACTGCGCTGCGCACAGCCGCGCCGCCTCCTCTGCTGCCTTCACTCCGTCCAGCAGCAGGGCCTCCACCTGCTGCGCCGCCTCGCCTGCATGTCAGATTCTATACTTGATTGCTGCACCTTCAGCTGACACAGCTTTACCGCGGAAGTGCTTTACCACCTGTGGAGCTGACACGACCCAGTAAAGGTGACCCTCTCACACCATGAAGAATGTGCTGATAAATTAAAAAATATAATTGTGCTCATTCAGGTCAAGCAGGGCAGTGAAGCACTGTCAGTGGGTAGCGGCTGCACCAGAACAGCCGCAATGGGCTGTCGCAAGAGCGCTGAGGGCCTCCTGCAGGGCGGCACGGACGCCAGCCTTCTCCGTTGAGAGCGCACTGAAGAAGCGAGAGGCGACAGCCGCATCGGAGCGGAAGAGAGCCGGTGCGCGCGTCGCCAGCTGGCCAATCGCCTGGTATGTAAATCCCCGCAGCGCTGAAGATGGCGCATCCGTGCTTGCCAGCTCCTCTGCACCCAGAATGCATCAATTACGCATTCTGGCAGAGATCAGGGCCATGACTCAAAAGATCAGCTTCCAAGTGGATATGCACAGACTGTTGGCAAGCAGTTGAGCAAGCAGTGAGTATCAACTCATTGCGCAGGAACATTCATCTGCACAAGCGCCAGCCAGATCCAATAGATTAAATCAGAAACAGGCATTGAATTCGTGCTCTGGATCGCACCATCATCGAGGAGGTGCAGTAATCCTCGCAGGAGAGGCGGCGCGGCAGCCTGCAGTGGTGCGGCTTCGGCGTGCTTGAATATCCACACCGCAAACTCCATGCCTGGCTGCCTGAGCCGCTGTGCGGTCGGGTCATAGACGCATGCAAAGACCGTCTGCACCCAGCAGCGCACAGTTGGACATTGCATTGTAACCCTGGCTGGATTCGAACAAGTACTGGAACATATGAAGCAGGAACGAAAAGCAATTGCCGAGATAAGCATCCGCAGCGCCAGCCGCACGAGAGGCATCAGCTACAGAGGTGCTGCCGTGTGCTTACCCGGAGGTTGTCTGGAAAGATGCTGGCAGCTGCTATGCTCCGGGAGAAGAGTCCAACAAGACGCGCTCGCACGGCTGGCGATGCTGACATGATTTGCTGCTCGCTGCTTGCTTCTTGTGCGCTTGGCTTGCTACCGTGAAACAGCAGGAACATGCGCTGGAGCAGAGTTTTGTCCTCCAAGTTCACAGGAGGGCGCATGCCATCCGTGGCACACCTGAAAGGGGAAGTGCGCTTGACTGCCTGAAAATGCAAATTCACTGACCCACACTTACCCGATGCGTTCTTAGGCAACATGCTGGTCAGTGACAACAGCTGGTACTATGAAATTCTGGAAGGAGATTAGCCTCATCAAATATTGCAAATGTTCAGGCAGGTGATGTACCTCTTCCTTGAGAGCTCCTCGCCACGCCTGGCGACTGCATCCTGGGGATCCACAGAGGCCACCAGGTAATGGATCACCACCTCTCCAGGAGCAATGCCTGCCGCTGCTGTGAAATTCAGGATGCCAAGCTTCATGTCGGTCAGCGTCCTCTCTGCCACCATAGGAGAGTATCTGAAGGACTGCAGAATTTTGCTATTGCTTGTACCAAGTTTCGGGCGTGGGCATTTGGACATTTCTAAACAGCGATCTGGCATTGCTTTGATTGAATATAGTGTATATATATGGACACTATCCTGCTTATGAGGACAAAAAGGGCGCAAAGGTCTGCTAAGTAGGGTTGGGAGGAATCACCATCTGGGAGGCCCTGAGCTTTGCCCAGTAGAAGCTTCACATCCGCTTCTGACAGGCCGGGAGGCGGCGGTATGCGAGCCGGGCCTTGTGCTGTACCGCCATTTTGATGCAACACCCCACTGCCCAACCTAGCCTGGCCCGGCCCTGCCGCGGTGAGTGTAGGTGACTCATCCATAGGCTCAGCGAGGGGCATGCCCGTCAATGCCTGCATCCAGGGCAGCAGTTGTAGTGACTTCTGTCATTATGTCAGAGACACCCGAGGGATATGTGTGGTTCTTGAGCATTACAGATATAAGACGACCAGCATAAATTTCTAAAGATTAAGATAGTACACCTCGGCAACATCTGGGGACTCGTTCAGAAGCCAGTCGAGACTAGGGCCTGCAGCACGCTGAGGCCGTCCTGCTGGCTGAGAAGGCACCACTCGCGCGGCCACTGGTGGCTGGTACAACAGCACTTTCAGCGCAAAGTCAAGGAAGGCCTGCCTGTCTTTAGGAGAGGCCAAGAAAGGGTACCTGCATAAAGGAGCACCATGTCACTGCTTTATCTCCACTGCTTATGGCTGGGCTCTTCCAAGCACTGCCTGCTGCACATGTGTCGCCATGAAGCTGTCCCTTTATGATACCGTTGCGACATCCTCGCCCACTCAACTCTATTGCCATCGCAGGTTGATACAGGAAATAGCACATGTGGACTCACAACTTGATCTACAAGGGCATTTGGGATATGGGGGCAGCACACCTGGCAGAGAACTCCTGCTCGGTGCCGAGCTTGTGCGCAGGTGGCGGACTGCTCAAGTGCGCGAGGCCGGTGGCAGCCATGCGGAGCAGCATCTCTTGGTGCTGCGCTGACCGACCCGATATGCCTCGCAGCAGCTCGCCCACGAGCGCCCCGCGTTCCTCTGCTGATGCGCGCTCGAAGGCCATCTCCACGTACACCAGCGCAAAGTTTCGCACGAGAGGTCCTGATGCTGGTGCATTGTAGAGGGCCAAGAGCGCTTCCAGCGGCAGAAGGATCTCATTGTGACCCTTGACACGCTTGTTGACGTGTGACAAAAGCTCCAGCACCTGCGGATGACGCGCAAGATGGTTGAGCTCTGTTCCTCAGCCAATGTCTCATGCTGTGATCCTCCCTGCTCGGTCTGTCTTCAGCACGGAACAGCAGGTGAATTCTGGCAAGACCTGCGATGCTGTATCGAGACTTTACCTTCTTGCGTGTCTGATCGTGTGGCGACTTCAGCTGGTCTATCACCACAGGCAGCAGCTTGCTCAACACCTGCCATACCAGATCAGGATGTCAGAGAAGGGCAGTGATGCCACCATGAATAACGTTGTCAAGACGCATGAAGCCGAAACATTGGTATTGACTTTTGAGGGCTTTTGAGACAGGTTAGAATGACAGAATTGGAAACAGAGGAAGGAGATGGACTGACGGGTGATGCACCTTTTCGAGCTGTGCTTCCTCCGTGAGCGCAAGGCGCGTCAACACTCGGTCAAGACTCGCAATTTCGGTCTCAAAAGATGCCATGCTGAACAAATTATGCGATCTTTGTAATTCCTATTTATTTCGTTTTACACTGCAGCAGTCCTCGGAGTCATCGAAGATGTGTTCCAGCGCCTCGTAGCAACATAGGATTTCTAAGATGAATCACACGATTGATTTCATCTCTGCAATTCTGTCTTCCCGTCACCGAAATGTTGGAAAGAATGAAAGAAAGAAAGACACAAAGCACCAACTGGAGACCCAGGGGGTCCCCATCACGTGCGTACGGGCTCTAACCGGGGGGCCACGCAGAGGACATCACTAGTAAGGGCTAGCCTCATCATCAAAGGGAAACGCGAGGGCGGATTGTGGACACGAGTGGTGAGCCGCGAGGCCGGCGGGGACGTTGGAGGCGGGGGTTGGCCGGAGGAGCTGGCGCGGGGGTGCAGTCCCGGGTCCTAGGCCCTGGCGCGAGAGCCCGGGCGGTTGAGCAGCCGCGGCGGCGGGGTAGAGAGTTGTGAGTGGTAGCGGTGGTCGCGGGGTTTAGGTTCAGGATTCAGGGTTTGGGGCTTGGCCCCAATGGCCAAATGAATCTCCTAAAAGTAGTCACCGGTGCAACGTTAACGCCCCAACTTGGAACGTCTGGGGTTAGGAGTGTAAGGTTTAACCGGTCTTCAAAGGCCATTGTGGAGCAAGAAGGGCCTTGTTTGAGTGCTATCAAGGCTCAAAGCCTCCATGTGTGACCTACACTAGAATATTCAGATTTGGCCCTAAACTCTTAATCATTATAGAACGTCATCGTGCCGTCATATATCTTCATTCTAGGGTCTTGCTTTATATTTTTTTTTATTTCAGGGTTTTTAGGGTTCAGGGTTCAGGGTTTAGGGTTTAGGGTTTAGTTTTAGGGTTCAGGGTTCCGGGTTTAGGGTTTAGGGTTTAGGGTTTAGGGTTCAGG